>Ga0123356_10001888_pt1 | contig 22713 bp, 10 predicted proteins | sample TergutEmb28metaG_2_FD_92546 | JGI IMG/M metagenome (GOLD analysis project Ga0123356, IMG submission 92546) | Embiratermes neotenicus P3 segment gut microbial communities from Petit-Saut dam, French Guiana - Emb289 P3 | ecosystem: Host-associated > Arthropoda: Insects > Digestive system > Gut ...
CAAGTATCTAAGGGGCAAAATTGGCCCCCGATCTTACCACCGACACAACCCACAAGAGAAGCCGCTTTGGCTCTGAGATTTACGTCCTGTCTTGCGATAGGCGGCGTCAAATCCTCAGTCGCCCTCGCCGGGGGGCGACAGCTCCTTTTCCAAAGGAGCCTGGGTACATCCGGCCAACCCGCTTTCAGAAAACTACCCCGCCCCCTGCGGGGGGAAGGGGACTCGCACCTATGAAAAAATTCTTAACAGTCCTGATCTTCACCCTCGCGATACTCTTAACGCTTGGCCTGCTTCTCTATCCCTCCGTCAGCAGCTACGTCAACTCTCTAAGCCAGTCCCGCGCGGTAGCGCACTACTTCGACGACATAGCGAGCGTCAGCAACGAAGAGGCCCAGCGGATGCTTGCGGAAGCCCGCGAGTACAACGGAGAGCTGCTGACCAAAAGCGGCCGGTTCAACCCCTCCGAGGAGGAAACCGCCCGTTACCACGAGCTATTGGACGCCGGACGGGGCGTTATGGGCGTTCTGATGATCGATAAGATCAACGTCAAGCTGCCCATGTACCACGGCACCGACGAAGGCGTGCTGCAAGTCGGCTTAGGGCACATGCAGGGCACCTCGCTGCCCGTGGGCGGCCCCAGCACCCACGCATTTATCACAGGCCACCGCGGCCTGCCCTCCTCCACGCTTTTAACCGAGCTTGACAAGATGGTGGAAGGCGACAGATTTATCCTCTATGTTTTGGGCGAGACCATGACATACGAGGTTGACAACATAGTAACCGTACTGCCCCACGATGTAAAAGAGCTTAACATAACCCCCGGAGCGGACTACTGCACCCTTGTTACCTGCACACCCTACGGCATAAACAGCCACCGCCTGCTGGTTCGCGGCACGCGGGTAGACAACGACGTATCCCCCCAATGGGAAACCATCTATTCCGGCGCTAAGAGGTTAGACAAATTTTTAACCCTCGCGGTCTTCATGATTCCCCTCACGCCCCTCGTGATCACACTCGCGTTTATTCTCCAAAGAAGGAGCGCGCGCAAAGGAAGGATTGCTCTCCGATGAAGCGATTATTATCCGTTTTTTTCGCCGTGACGCTAATCATGGCGCTCGTTCCCAACGCCGCGTTCGCGATAAGCAACCCCGCGTCATCCACGCTTACCATTGAAATGAAATATGACGGCGCCCCGCTTTCCGGCTTCGGCGTCGCGATATGCCGTGTCGCCATACTGGAAAAAGACGACGGCGGCGAAATTGTCTTCGCACTGACCCCCGCCTTTGAGGCGACCCGTTCCCCCATCAGCACACTGGAATTAGAGACCAATGCCGGGAACCTGCGGTTAGCCTCCATCATGGAATCCCACGCGGCCCTTTTCAGGGTTACCAGAATCGCGGAAAACACAGATGCCCAGGGCCTTGTGCGCTTTACCGATCTGCCCCCGGGGCTGTATCTGGTCTCCCAGGCCGACCCGGACAGCGAATATATTATCGACCCATATCTGCTGATCGTTCACAAGCAGCAGGAGCCGCTGACCATGGACCCCAAGGCCACGCTGAGAATGAAAGCCCCGGTAACCGAGGTCAGCGTGATGAAGGTGTGGGCGGGCACCACCAGCCACCCGGCATCAATTACAGTACAACTCTACAAAAACGGCGCGGCATTTGGCTCCATAGTAACGCTTAACGCCGCGAATTTCTGGAGCTATACCTGGAAAAACCTCGACGACCCCAACGCCACCTGGACAGTGGACGAAATAAACGTGCCCCCCGGCTTTACAAAGGTTATAACGGGCAGCGCTTCCACCCAGTTTATCATCACCAACAACGTGGAGGTGCCCACCACCCAGCCGCCGGGGCCCTCCGCTACCCCTCCGCCCTCAACAAGGCCCTCCGGCACGCCGGGGCCTTCCTATACGCCGCCCTCCATTCCGCCCTCGGCCACGCCACGGCCCTCCTTCCCGGCGCCCTCTCAGCCTATTCCCAGCGCGCCCATCACCCGCATACCCACGCCCGGCCCCTATAACCCCGCCAACCCCACGCCAATCATCCCCCCCCGCAACCCCTCGCCCGGCCCGAAGATGGGCGATATAAACCTAAGCGTTCTGGCGGCCATTCTGCTTGCCAGCGCGGGCGGGATAGCCTTAGCCGTTTATAAGCGGCGAAAGAACCAAACCTCTCTCTAACAACATCTTCGTACCGCGCCCGCCGATTTCTTAGCGGACGGCATCCCAAAACGGCCCTGTATAGCGGCCTGACCTGACATCTCGCGCGTTTATAACTGCCCGCAGGCCAGCGGCCTGCCTACGGCCCCGGATCACTCGCAATTTCAAGCCAGTTTTCGGAAAAAACCGCCCCCTCACAGGCTGAGGGCAAGAGACACTGCCACGTCAAACACCGCTAAATAAACAACGGGCCGTCCAAGAAGGACGTTACCCATCATGAAAACCACCTACATCAAGCGCGTAACACAGTTCTTTGCCGAGAAAAAGCGCGGCAAAGTTATGAAAACGGTCATTCTTCCGTTCTGCCTTATCGCGGCGATACTGGTTCCCCTGCTGCTGATGCCCCCGGCCTTTACGGATACCGATCTGTCCGACTTAGCGACCTTCCAGACGGATTTCACGATAAACGGCAGCCCTCCGGGCGGAGGCTCCTTTCAATACAACACGACATACGGCTTTGAAATCATCTTCAGCGCGCCCATTGATACCGGCAACGAAATGCTGAAACCGAAATACCATGTGGGTGGCGGGGACGACGGCTGGCTGACATACACCCTGCCCGACAGCCTGTTAATAATCTCCGGGATGGCGGGCCCGATTTTCAGGGGAGACACCGCCCTTGAAATAGGCGAATACGAAATCAATGTAGGCCTTCCGGGTTTCCCCAGCGTTATCAGAATAAAATTCCGCAACGATATAAATATCGACGAAGGGGAATCCCCCCTCGGCACCGATATACTTGACCAGGTTTATAGCAACCTGTGGTTCTCGGTATGGTACGAGGCCGAGTTTGTAAAACGCGGCAACGGCAACAGCAGCTATATATTCGGCACGGGCACCATCACGGTGGACGTTGAGGACGACTCAACGCCCGCGCCTACCCCCACGCCCACGGCCACCCCCGGCCCCGGCACCTTCACAATAACCAAGGATCATAACGGATATGGCGGCAGCGAGGCCTCCAAGTATCAGGTGGACCGTCAGGTGTTGGGCTACCGCGTTGTGGTGTCCGCCACCAACGGCAGCCGAACCGTAACGCACGTGGTTGACACGCTGCAAACCTCAGGGGGCGCAACCGCTACCTCGCTTACAGACCTGTACCAAACCCTGCCGATAACCGATTTGGTGGATATTATCAAAGTACACGTGGGCGGCACGCAGTCCGGCAGCGGCTGGAACATCACCGGCGGCGTCGACCTCTCGCCCTCCGACTATACCCTGCAATGGCGGGACGCCTCCCAGGGCCAGTTTGAGATAGTGTTCTCCCCCAACGTAACCGTCACCGACGGTCAATCGCTGTATATTTATTTCGACTTTAAATTAACGAAGATTCTCCCTCTTTTAAAAATCAGCGGCAACTCGCAGATGAACGAGGATCCCCCGGCGGATTACAGCGCGTTCAACTACCGCGTGGGCTGGACAAACCGGGCTATAGCCTACAGCACCGCAGGCTACTCCAACACCGCCGTGGACACCGCAAGCTACATCTCGGAACGATATTTAAGAAAAAGAGGCGTGGTTGAGAACGGCTATATTACCTGGACGATTACCATCGGCAACGGGTACACCAGCCTAAAGGGCGCCACCGTAACCGACGTCTTAGGGGCAGGCACGGCTTTTGTGGACGACAGCTCTATCAGCGTAAAGCTGTGGAACCAGCACTACGCCGTCTATCCCCCGCCCACCCCTCCGCTCTTCTATGACTCCGAGGACGACACCGCAAACATCAACTTTATAACCAACAATATCGTCATAAACGGTACAACGGGGTTTACCGTTAATTTCCCATCAAGCGACATAAACGGCAACGACATTTACTTGGCCCAAATAATCTATAAAGTAAAAATAACCTCCACCAGCATGTTGGACGAGAAGCTGACCAACACCCTGACCATCACCCACTGGGGCCGGACGGAAACCATGCCGCCCTTTGTGATCGATGTCATCCGCGTGGTGCCCTCGCTGAAAAAGACCGCAAAGACCACCTTCGACGACCCTGTGGACGGCAACTATGTGGACTGGGAGGTGAACTTCAACGTGCCCGGCGGTCTGTTCGGCCTGCCGGTGTGGTTTGAGGATCAGTACCCCGGCACCAGCGGAAGCAGCCAGGATCTCAATTTAGCCCGCGAGGACTTTATCATAACCTGCAGCGACCCCGGTTTTACGCCACGGTGGCTCCCGGATGACCCCCTGCAGAATATGACCTTAGTTACGTATGGTAAGTATTGGTTTTTATTCTTCGGGGTGCACAACGAAGTAACTTCCATAAACGGCAGGGCCGACAGCCAGCGCGCCCTATATGAGGACAGCAAATCTCCCTTTACCGCCGACACGACTTTCACCGTTAAATACAGGACATCGTTGGACGTCGTGCCCGGCAGCTCCTACTATGAAGAACAGTACGGCACGCTCGCGAATTACCTGAAGACGACCCCTACGAACTATAACTCATTTTATACAATACAAAATACGGCCTATCTGCAATACATGCTGACGAACACGATTACCGTGGACAGCTACGGCTCCATTACCAACAAGCTTGTAAAATATGACACGGCCTACGCCTATTATCCCGTGCACAAAAAATATTCCATACGCGGCGATCTGATCCAGTACGTGGTATATATGCCCGCCCCCTATGTGAGCAGCTTAGCCCCCGGCGACACGATGTTCTTGGACGACTTCGACGGCGACGTGTTGGAATACGTGGACAAGAGCTTCTCCATGCAGGTGTGGTCACGTCTGCCGGAGAACGCGCCCGACGGGCCCTTCGGCACCTATACCTATGGCTTTTATGAGAGAAACTCGGAGTATCCCGCCGCTTCCAACTGCTATGATACCTTTGCGAACAATATCACCACCTCGGGCGGCCGTTCCGTTATAGAGTTTGACTTTTGGTCTATGAAGCGATACGCCGCCAGCATGGGCATGGGGGGAATCCACAGCTTCTCCAACATTCCCTCGCACGGCGTTTGGGATCCCATCTATGAAATTTCCCCCATCCTCGATGTCTCTAATAACTATTCCTCCTCCATCCACAACGTGGTGTTCGTCTACTCGCTGCGCATTAAGGAAGGGCTGGATATAAAGCCCTACACCGTGGTAAACACCGCCACCATGGGCGGCCACTCCGGCACCACCGAAGCGGTAATAGGCGGCGAAGCCCTTACCAAGACCATGTGGGGCACGGGGGGCGGCGCGGCCTCGGTTGAGATCATCTTCAACCCCTCCTACCAGCGCATTGGCACTCCCGTATACAAGGCCGTGGATACCATGGGCCCCGGCTTGGCCTATATCCCCGACACCCTGCAATTCTGGACGCTGAACAACAATTCCGTGCAAACATGGGAGGTGGTGTCGACCACGGCTCCGGCGGCCAATTCCAGCGGCGGCACGGCCTGGACATACTGGATCAACGACCCGCAGCACCTTGATTTCTGGTTCCCCGACGGCAAGGCCGTTAAAATCACCTACCGCGTGCGGGGCATACCCAACGCGGAGCCCGACTATTCCAATAAAATCGAGGTTTTAGCCCATTTCAAGGAATGCGAGCTTGAGGGCTTTGAGGTCAGCAGCTCGCTTGGCAAGGGCGACCTTACGGTGGACAGTCTGCTTGTTATAAAGCAGGACGCGGACACCGGGGCCTACCTCAACGGCGTAAACTTCGGCCTGTACATAGCGGGCAGAACCTATACCTCCGGGGCCTCACAGGCCACGTCTAACGGCTATCCCGCCTCCTTTAACTTGGGGGGCACCGTTACAAACAACGGCGGCAACACGGCGGTACCCGTGGGTACTGTTGTTGACGGCACCTTCTCCACCACGGGCATGACCATCTCCGGGGGCACCACCTTCTACTTTGTGGACAACAAGGCCACGGTGGACGGCTTCCTGACCTTCCGAAGAGAGCTGTACCCACAGGGCGCGAATATCATATACGCCCTCTATGAAAAAGAGTGCCTCCCCGAATATAACAGCCCCAAGCTTACAGACCCCTTAAAGGATCACTTGCAGCTGTTCTATTTCCAATACCCCACCACGGCGGGCTGGAAACAGTCCTTCCTGGATATGGGCTATGATTTCTATGACTCCTACGGCGACGTGCTGGTGGAAAACCAGAACTTCGGGTTTGAATTCAGAAAAGTAAAGCTGAGTTCGAAAACCGAAGACCTTGACCCGCTGCCCGGCGCGATCTTCGGCGTGTTCGAGACCCAGCAGGCCGCTATGGACTATGCTATGAACGTGTCTGACGGCATTATTGTGACCGAACCCGGTGTAGTCCCCTCAGGGTCTGGCGCAATCGTTACCGCGACCTCCGGCCCGGATGGAACCGTTACCTTTACCGGCCTGTGTCCGGGGAACTTCTTCCTGGCAGAGCTGGTTCCGCCCGACGGATACGGCCTGTCCTGGAACGTCTATTCCTTGGAAATCTTCAACGACGGCACCTTTGAAATAGATTATCCCGACAGCATGGATGGCGATGTCTATCTAATAGGCAACTACCCGCTGCGGATAGGCATAATGAAAACCTATGAATGGGAATATCCCAATGAGGACAACGAAGCGCTTTTCCAAGGCACGTCCTTTGAACTGATAGACAAAGATAACCCCTCAAAGATATATCCGTTTGAAACAAACGGAGACGGCTTCTTCACGCTTGAGGATATCCCCTACGGAACCTATTACCTTTATGAGATATGCCCCAAGGAATGGATGCCCACCAGCTTTTTCTCCGTGGATGACTGGGTGCTTGTGGCCTCACATCCCGGCGACCCCGCAGGCTCGGCGCGCTACATGTTCTATCAGGAATTGGAAGCGGAGCTCACCGGCAACGGCATTTCAAAGTACGGCAAAAAATTCGGCATGGTTGACAACGTTCCCTCCGCCGTCACCGGGGAAATAGTTATTGAGGGCGAAAAGACCGTCCAAATAATGAAAAATGCACCCGGCGCGCCGGAAGAGTTCTTCTTCACCTTAACGCGCGTGGACAACGCGGCGGGCGACGAATACACCGGGGAAGACCCCATCTTCCGCCAAGCCTCCCGCGTGGGCGCGGGGCCCTTTGAGTTCCCCATAATCCAAGACCTTGCCCCCGGCGTGCACTGGTTTAAGATTGAGGAATTGGAGGGCGACACCCCCGGCTGGAAATACGACACTGCCCCCCGCATAGTAAAAGTAACCGTGGACAGCGAAGGCGTCGCTACCATGGGCTCCGGCGTCGGCACGGGCGGCATATCCACCGGGGAGGAGCAGCGCATCAGTATAGAGCCCACCAACAACCTGCACCCCACAAGCAACCAGTATATCTATGCCAACCTGTCCTGGGAAATCTACTGGGGACACGGCGCAAACTGGTTCTATTCCATGAGAAACTCCGACAACAGCACAGCCGTGGGCGCGCTCTACTGCTTGGAGAGAGACTCCTCCGTAGGCCCAAACCCCCAATACGCCCCCGTTACCAACTTGGCCACAATGCAGGACTTTGACCTGCGGTTTTCACCCTACGCCAACCAAATGCTGTGGTTAGCCCGCAACGGGTTCTCCTCCACAGGGGCCGTAACGTCAAGGGCAATCGACCCCGAACGGCAGGCGGACAACAGCTCATACCCCTATGTTTACACCTTTGCCGGCACCAATAACTTGGCCGACGTACAGGCCCTTCCCGGCGTCCCCGCCGGGCTGAAGGCTGACGAGGCCTACGCCGCCACGCAGTTGGCCCTGTGGCACTTCGCGGGCAGCATCGGGTTCTCCGGCGGCGTGCCCAATCACCCCATGTTCAACATCTCCCCCACAACCTCCTCCAGGCGCATCAGAGACACCTATTACGCGCTGCTGGATTTGGCCACGGACGCCGTGGACAACGGCGAGGTCATCACACAGCTGTCCCTGTCGGTATCCTTTGATACCGGGTCGGCGCAGTTGGCCGACGGCTGGTACGGCCCCGTCAAGGTAAGGGTCAACCCCATCCCCGTGGACTTCACAAGCAAGGCCAATATTCCCATCGCCATCACCCCCGCCTCCGGCGTCACGGTCTCCAAGACCAAGGGCGGCGCGGCCTATTCCGGCGACTTCTTCGACGACGGCGTAAACGACACCTTCTGGTTAGAGGTCAGCTCCCTGGGCGACCCCGAGACTGAATTATTAGCGGAGGCCACGGCAAGCGTCGCGCCCGCCTCGGTTATAAAGGACAGCTACGTCTTCCAATACAGCAACAACTGGAACGCGGGCCAGCCCTGCGCGGGCATAGGCGCACTGCCCCGCAACCTCGACCTGACAGCCACGGCCAACCTGTACTACGGCTCAGAGGGCTGCGACAACATCACCTTCAACAACAAATTCGTAAAAGCCGGCGTAACTATCACTGGCGACAAGGAAGTAAAGGGCACGCCGGAATCACCCGAAGAGTTCTTCTTCATCCTGATGCGCGTGGCCAACGCCGCGGCCGATCCATATCTTGGCCCCGACGCCATCTTCCGCCAGACCTCCCGCGTGGGCGCGGGCCCCATTGAGTTCCCCATAATCGATGACCTTCTGCCCGGCATATACTGGTTCTTGGCCGAGGAAATCGACAACGAGACCGAGGGCTGGGTATACGACACCGACCCCCGCATAATCAAGGTTGTGGTTGACGATAACGGCAACGTTACCGTGAGCACAGGCGGCAGCTATTCCACGGGCGAAATAGGCTCCTCCACGGGGGGCAGCCAGACCATCGACTATGAAGCGGAGCACGTGATCTCAGGCGGCGAGGCCTTCGCGAGCAACTCCGCCGGAAACTTCCGCTGGAGATACGGCAACGGCAACTTCAGCGACGACGACGGCGCGGGCGGCAGAAACTTAGGCGTACTCTATTCATACCGATATGACACGGGCGAGGTGCTGATAGGCGCGTCCTACTGTATCGACCTCGACGTCCATGTTTCCTCAGGAAACCGCTATAAGCCGCTGTTAAACCACGAGGACATGATAGGCCAGTACGGCGCAAACTACAATCAGATGCTGTGGTTGGCGCGCAACGGCTTTATGTCCAAAACAAAGGCGCAGCAATACAACGATTCCGGCCCGGCCAACGTGGGCACCTACGCGAGCTTTGGCTTCAAGGACGGCACCAACAACTTAGCCGAGCTGATAGACAAGCTCCTGCCCTATGTTTCCAACTCCACCGACCGCGATAATTTAATCTATTTAGCCACCGAGCCCATATCCTACGCGCCGGGCGGCGCGCCCTTAAACGGCGTAATCGCCTACGCGGCCACCCAGCTTGCTATGTGGAGCTACAGCGGCGGCACCCAGATATGGGGACCCTTTAACTTCTACACGTTTATAGACCAGTTCCCGGAATACATGAAGCCCCTGCACAACGCCCTGCGCGCGGCCGCCAACGACGCCGTGGCCAACGACGAGATCATCAAAGAGCTGACCTTGGGCGTGAATTTTGACACGTCAGACGCTTCCCAGCAGGGAACGTGGTACGGCCCGGTGCGGATTAACATCGAGCTTGACCCCGTGGGCTTCACACAGAGGAGCTATGCCGAGGTTACGCTGCTGAGCGATTACCCGCTCGCGGCTGACACCGACGGCACACCCTTGGCTTCCACACTGCGTCACGGCAATGAATTTTACGTGGAAACCGGCGGGATAAGCCCCGGCACAACGGAGTTAGCCGCAGGCATAGCCACGTTGGGCCTGGCCCCCATCAAGGATGTATACGTAATAACCCAGGGCGGCTCAAGCTCGGCTTGGAGCTCAACGCAGGCCATTATGGGCGTGGGCACCGTGGAAAGAGACCCCTCCCTGTCCGCCGTGTGCCAGCTGTTCTACAACACGGGCGGCGGCGAGCTGACCTTCATCAATAAATACAAGGTTTCCACCGATGTTACCATCGAAGGCAAAAAGATGGTAGAGGGCCCGGAGGCCGAGGAGCAGGACTTCACCTTTAGATTAACGCAGGTGGAGAACGAAGATGGCGACGAGCTTATAGGCGACCCCGCGATAGACCCCAACCCCATGGAAACCACAGTCCCCACCAACGGCGAGGGCGAATACAGCTTCTCCTTCAGCTTCAATCTTCCCGACGGCACGTATTTCTTCCTGATTGAGGAAATCGACGACAAGGCCCCGGGCTGGAAATATGACGACAACGCATACATAGTCAAGGTCGTGGTATCCAGCGGCACGTTCCGTGTTATCGGCGGCGGGGGCGGCGGCAATAAAGGCCAGACCATCGTTGCGGATATACGGCCCGATCCTCCCTTTGAATACACCCTGCCCGGCGGCGTGTTTGACTACGCGGAGTACACCCAAGGATATTTTACGTTCTTAATTGAGAACGGCGGAAAGACCTACGTCGCGCAATGCGCGGACAGCAAAAAACCCGGCCCCCTTCCCGGACAGCACTATGAGCTGATTGAGAGATGGGACACGCTGTCCGACAGCAAAAAGCGGCTGGTGCTCATCTCCGCGCTGGCGACATCCCTTGGCACGCCCAATTACGGCGCGAAGATCACCCACGACGAGTTCGCCAACCTGTTCGGGTTAGGCTCCGGTTGGTACGGCTATGCACTTATGGAGCCCTACATAGACGCCGCCAAGAAATACGCGCGGACAAAGTCTATGCAGCATATCGTCTGGGCCTGCGAGGCCGCGCTTCAGATGAGCGACGACGGCGTTGATGCCGTTGACCTGCTGGACGTGGAGGGCTGGACGGATCTGCCGGACTGGCCCTACCCCTACGGCGACCCCCTCTTCATGTGGTACGCACAATACTATATCATCGACGACGGCGGCTTAGGCATGTATCAAACCATACTGCCCATCCTGATGGACATGGTGGACGCCTATCTCAGCACCCCCGCAGATGAAAGCATTTCCACGTTTGAGCTGTCCCTTGACCCGGACACGGGCAGACTGACCTTTGACAGGCAGGGCTACAGCACCCGCAACGGCCCCATGAAGCTGACCTGGTCGGGCGATACCACGGGCCTTACCGTGAAAAAAGGCACGGCGGATATACCCTCCGGCACCATAATCACGGATGCCGACGAAATATACGTGGAATACACCGGGGAAGGCGAAGTGACCTTCACCCTGACCGACAGTATTCCCTATCTCGTGGGCGGCAGTATCAGCAGCGATTATCTGAAAAATGTTGAAATGCCCACCGCCCGGCAGCATATCCTGGTGGGGCAGTCGAAGCTGGTATTGTTGAAAAACTGTCTGACCATAGGCGGGGATTCGGAGCCCGGCGGGCTGACCTTCATCAACAAATACAAGGTTCCCTCCGTCCTCATCGAAGGCAACAAAAACGTTGAGGGCATGGGCGCGGATGAGCAGGACTTCACCTTTACATTAACGCAGGTGGAGAACGCGCAGGGCGACGACTTAGAGAGCGACCCCGTGATAGACCCCAACCCCCTGACCGTTACCATCCCCACCAACGGCGAGGACGACTACCCCTTCTCCTTTGAGTTTGATCTCCCCAAGGTTGACGCGGAATACTTCTTCCTGCTGAAAGAAACAGACGAAAGCGTTGCCTTCTGGCACTACGACCAAACCGAATTTATTATCCGTGTTGTGGTATCGGGCGGCGTGGCCACGGTGTATTACCCCGGCGGCCAGGAAGAGGAAAGCATCACGATCTCCAACGAAACCGGAACCGCGAACATTGTGCCTGACCATGATATTCAGGTATCAGGCAACGAAGCCGGGCCGCTGGCTTACCAGTGGGAAGGAGCCCCAAGCGCGGCCGCCTGGACGGGCCTGTACTGGGGATACTACAATGACCAGGGCGTGGGCGATATATACTGGCCTATGCATTTCAGGTATATGCAGCGGTCAGCGGGCAACACCAATGTGCTGGTGGGCGCGTTGTATTGCTTAGATAAAGACAACGACGTTCTCAACACCGAACGCCCCAACCTCAGCCAAGAGAGCTTTATGACGCGCTTTGACCCCTACGGCAATGAGATACTGTGGCTGGCCCGCAACGGCTTCGCTTCCACGGGCAAGGCCCGCGCAGGCGTGCTCGCGCCGGAAAGAAACTTCACCGCCACCCAGTTCCCCAACGTTTCCGGGGGCGTGGGCAGAGGATACAAATGGACCTTTGAGGGCGTCAACAATCTGGCCGAGGTACGCGCCATCACCGGGGTGCCCGGCTTAGAAGAGGACGAAGCCTACGGGGCCACCCAGCTGGCCATATGGCACTTTACCGAAGTCAATTTCAACCCGCAGTTCCCCACCACAGGCTCCAACGTCAACCGATACTACACCAACGATTCCGTGGAGCGCATAGGCGCGGCCTACCACGCGCTGATAGCCAAGGCCTCAACGGCGGCGGCAGGCGATATGATAGCCGAGCTGGCGTTAGCCGTTACCTTTGATACCTCCACAGCCGACACGGACAGCGGCTCATGGTACGGCCCGGTAACGCTGAAGACCACCATGTGGCCCGCGAATTTCACCACCGACAACTTTGTACCCATAACCCTGTCCGGCATCGCCCCCGGCGTGGTCGTCTCCAGAACAGCGGGCGGCGCGCCATACACAGGCCCCTACTACAACGGCGAGGAGTTCTTCGTTCAGTTAGGCTCCTCCGTGGGCACGGAACCCATCACCTTGATAAAGGCCACCGCGACCCTGTCCTCCAGCGCCAGAATAAAGGACGCATATGTGTTCTGGGCCAACACCCAGCAAAACTGGACAGCGCACCAGCCCACCATAGGCATCGGCGCGATGCCGCGTGACATCACCTTGGAAGCCACCGCCGACCTCCGCTACAACGTGACGGGCAACGGCCCCAACTTCCGCAACAAATACAACCCCGGCGGCGTCAGGCTGCCCAACTCCGGCGGTTCCGGCGCGGCGCGGTTTATCCTGAGCGGCTTGGCCCTGATCGTTATTGTCGGCGCGTTCTATGTTGTTGTTACAATACGGAACAGGCGGAGGATGTTTTACTAACCCAAAGGCTCCTTTGGAAAAGGAGCTGTCGCCCGCAGGCAAGGGCGACTGAGGATTTGACGCCGCCAATCGCAAGAAAGGCAGTAAATCCCCGAACCAAAGCGGCTTTTCATGTGGGTTGTGTTGGTTGAAAAATCGCGGGCCAATTGCACTAAACCATTGTTTGACGAAAGCACGGCTGGCCCTCCGTTCTGACAGACCGCGTCAAATCCTCCGGCCCTTCGGGCCACCTCCTTTTCCAAAGGAGGCTTTGCACCCCCCGGCGAGGGCGACTGAGGATTTGACGCGGCTTGTCAGAAGACAGGTACTCAGTCATTTAATGGGTTGCGTTGGTATTGAGAGGCTGAGGCAGTTGTTCTAAACTCTTGTTTTGCGAAAGCACGGCTGGCCCTCCGTTCTGACACACCGCGTCAAATCCTCAGTCGCCTGCGGGCGACAGCTCCTTTTCCAAAGGAGCCTGGGTGCACAAAACCTCCCAACTATGCTATAATACCCATGTACACATACACATCTGTATACACACGCACATACACATATCAGTATACGCATATACACATACCGGGAGAAACCTATGCAAATCATCGCGATTATCAATCAAAAGGGCGGGGTGGGGAAGTCAACCTCCGCGCTGTCTTTGGGGGCGGGGCTGGCGTTGGCGGGCAAGTTCGTGCTGTTTGTGGATATGGACGCGCAGGGCAATCTGTCCCACACGCTGCAGGCCGGGCCGGGGCCCTCCTCCATGGACGTGCTGATGGGGATGCCCGCGAGCCAGGCCATCCAATACACCCCCTACCACGTGATTCCCTCCTCCCCCTCGCTGACCGCCGCAGACGCCACCATCACGCAGACAGGCAAGGAATACCGCCTGAAGGAAGCGTTGGGCGCGTTGGAAAAAGCCTCCTGCTACGACTACGTGATCATCGACACCCCGCCCGCGCTTGGTATTCTCACGGTAAACGCGCTGACCGCCTGCCACGGGCTGATCATCCCGGCGCAAGCGGATATTTACAGCCTGCAGGGCATAAGCCAGCTGTACGGCACCGTGGACACCGTGCGCCGCTACTGCAACCCCGGCCTGCGCGTGCTTGGCATACTGCTCACCCGGTACAACGGCCGGGCGGTGATAGGCCGGGAGGCCGGAGAGATGATAGAGCAGACCGCCGCCGGGCTGAACACCAAGGTGTTCGCCTCCCGCGTGAGGGAGTGCACGGCCATAAAAGAAAGCCAGGCCATGCGCAGGAGCATATTTGACTACGCGCCAAGATCAAACGCCGCCGCGGACTACGCCGCGGTGGTTGACGAGATTCTGATGGATTCACCAAGGAGGCCCTCATGACGAAATCCTTTAAAAGCAACCTCACCGGCGCGGTGGTCAACCCCGCCATGCAGTTCATCAGCACGCCGGAGGAGCCCGAACGCCAGCCCCCCCAACAATCCGACCCGCGCGCGGAAACCAAAAGCCGCCGTCTCCAGCTGCTGATACGCCCCGGGCTGTATGGGCGCGTCAAAAGAGGAGCGGCACGGCGGGGCATCAGCGTAAACGAGTATATCCATGTGCTGTTGGAACGCGCGCTGGACGAATAATATACACATACATATATCAGTATACACATACACATAACCCGCACACAGAAAGGACACAGCCATGGCTACCACGTTAAAGGCTATCATGAAAAAAACCCGCTGGACAGGCGAGGAAACAGGCCGGATGCTGATATTCAGCCTTATAGATCACTTCAAGCGCGCCAACGCGGGCTTACCGGCCAAGCCCATCGTAAAGCCGGAGGTCATGCTGGCCATGCTGCGCGACCTTCCCCAGGACGAGGGCTGGACCTACAGCCGGTTTTTCAACCTCAACAACTGGCTGCTGAAGTATTACTCCGTGGCCGTGATGCACTGCGAGCGGTTCAAGCTGTACGCCACACGGTGCCTGATGGCCCTGTACGGCCCCCTGAGCGCCGAGCAGCACCGTTTGGTCATGGAGGCTACCCTCGGCCCCGGCAAGGGCCGCTACGACGGCGTGGGGGCCCCTCTCGTGGCTTGTGACGGCACTCTGGCCGTGGACGAGGAGGCGCAAGCGGAGTACCGCTCTGTCATGGCGGAGTGCTATTACTACGCGCTGGGCTACAACCGCGCCATAGAGATGACCGCCGAATACCTGAAAATGCCCGCCCTGCTGGTGTTGGGCATGGACCTGACCGAGCTGACCGAGCGCGCCGCCGCCGTGTATTCTCAGGCCGAGGAGCTGCGCGGCAGGATAAACGAGGGCCACATGGACGCGGGCCTGCGGCAGGCCAATTTGCAGGCGCTGGACAGGCTATTTCCGCCCTTTGACACGGGCGTATTCGTGATACCCGAGGAAAACGCGGAAAAGGCCAAGGCCATGGTGGAGGAGAATTTAGACGCCTTTGTGTGGTCGCAGGATTTGATTTTTATGGAGCTGCTGACGAAGCGGGGGTAGGGAGGCGTTTGCCCCCGCCGTCCCTTGCTGTATCAAGCAAATCCCCATCAAGCGCCCAAGGCTCCTTTGGAAAAGGAGCTGTCGCCCCCCGGCAAGGGCGACTGAGGATTTGACGCCGCTCATCACAAAACAGGTCGCAAATCCCAGAGCCAAGCGGCTTTTCTTATGGGTTGTGTGGTTGAAAAATCGCGGGCCAATTGCGTTAAACCATTGTTTGGCGCAAGCACTGTTGGCCCTCCGTCCTGACAGGCCGCGTCAAATCCTCCGCCCCCTTCGGGGGCACCTCCTTTTCCAAAGGAGGCTTGTACCCCCCCCATCCATCCCAACAGGAGGTTTCATGCCCCCCGAAAAACCCCATCAAAAAATATTCACCGAATTAACGCAGATGATTCCGCTGGAAAAGCTCCGGGACAGCTATTATCTGCTGGCTCAAAGCCATGCCACGAATAGGCTGACGCATACGGTTTCCCAGCGTATTTCCGAACCGGCGCAGTTTGATCTGTTCGGCGACGGCCGCATAGAGGACGAAAATTTCCGGCTGTTTATAAGGGGGTACCGCGAGCTTGAAAGCGGCGTGAAGCAGTCCGCCGCCATGCTGCTCGACAGCCTCATGATCGTAGCCACGGAAAGCGGGTTAGACGATACGCTGGTGGTGCTGCCGCTTGACCGCTATATGAGTATGCGCGGCCTGTCCGACGAAAAAGAGGCCCGCGCCCAGATAAACTATGACCTGAACGCTTTGGAGCGCATCAGCTTTGAGTACCGCGCCGCCACCAAGGGCAAAAAGCGGGGGCCCTGGCTGCGCGTGCATATCGCGGGCGGCACGGCCGGGCAGATCAAAAACGGGGACATAATCTTTAGGTTTAATCAGGATTTTTACGACAGCTTCAAGGTGGGCGGCGAGGGGAACAAATATTTATACATGTATTTCCCGGAGGAGGCCATGCAGGGCAGTATCCGGGCCAACCCCTGGAAATACTGGCTGGCCCGCCGTATATCCGAGCACAAGCGCATGAATATGGGCAAGCAAAACGAGGATGTTATCGGGGTGCGCACGCTGATCGAGGGCTGCCCGAATTATCCGTCGTATAACGAGGTTATCGAGAACAGCCGCCATATATCCAAGCTGATAATAACGCCCTTTGAGCGTGATATGGATTCCCTGGCCCCCCGCATCACCTGGGAATACCAAGGCCTTACGGAAACCCCCACCGACTATCAGACCTTCATGGACGCCAACGTGATCGTCCACTGGAAGGAATACCCCAAGGAAGCCATGGCCCGCATAGAAGAGGGCAAGAAAAAGCGGGCCCAGCGGCAGAGAGCCGCCAAAGCCCTGATAAAGGACGCCCTGAGCCCCGCCCCCCGGAAGAAGAGGGTGCGCCCCGCCTCCAACGCCATCCCCTTGCCGGGCATGGAGGATCAGGTATAGCGAAAAAAGCCGAGGGTGCATCAACCCATTTATCATTCACAATTCATCATTCATCATTTTTCATTGCCGCCCGCAGGCGGCTGTTTTCGTTGGGAGGCAATTGTTCTCAGAAAAACGCCCAAATGAAAAATGATGAATGATAAATGATCCGGCCCCCTGCGGGGCCTAATGATGAATTTAGCGTAGTCTGAAGATTGTTTACAACCCTAAATTGGGGGGGTAGCGGTTCACAAAAGGGGGGGTAGCGGTTCACAAAAGGGGGGGTAGCGGTTCACAAGCCAAAATTTTGACCCTTATTTCATAACGGTTTTTTGAGGTGCTTTTTCCTTAAAGATATTTAAAGATATCTAAATAAGAACAGGACCCACCCTTTTGGGGGTGGGCCTGTGTTACTATCCCTATAATCCCTTAGGGGTACCAGGGCAGGCGGCGGGGCGTGCCGGACGGGCAAAATGCCCTGTTGGTCTCCAAGCGTCACCCGGCGGAGTTTGGTGAGTTTATCGCCTCGGTTTCCGGGAGGCGATGTGATGGGACGGGCTGTTGCCTTCTGTCTCTGAGGGCGGCAGTCAGTAGACAAAAGATCGCCGCCGGAAACAAAAGCGAAAAACTCACAACAATCCGACCGGGATACCGTGCAAAAAGAGCGAACAATAAAACGGGGGGAACATACGATGACCCGCGACCAGGCCAAGGACTATGTAAAAGGCCAGTTAGAGCCATATCTGCAATCAAAGGGCATAAACACGCGCAAGCCTTTTCACTGCCTGAACCCCGAACACGCGGACAACAACCCCAGCATGAGCTACGACGCCAAGCGGCAGCGCGCGCACTGCTTTGCCTGCGGCGTGGATTGGGATACCTTCGCGCTGATCGCCGCTGAATACGGCATTACCGATGACGCCGCGATGTTTGAGAAGGCGTATGAGGTTTTTGGAGTTGATAATTACAAGGCTGAACCGACGAGGACGGCAGCGGGGGCGGCAAGTATAAAAAAAGCTGATAGCTCAATTATTGATTACCTCGCCGCCTGCCAAGCCCGCATAGCCCAAACCAACTACCCCCAAACCCGTGGCCTGACCGAGGAGGTAATACAGCGCTTCGGCTTAGGCTACGACCCCCACTACAAGGCCGCCGGGGGGGAGTGGCGCGCTCTGATAATCCCCACCGGGCCGGACACCTATCTCGCCCGCAACACCGACCCTGATGCCGACAAGCAAAGCCGCTACAGAAAGCAAGGCGGCAGCCCGGTCTTTAACCGAGAAGCGCTTTGGGAAGATTCCGCCTCCCCCGTGTTTCTGGTGGAAGGGGAAATCGACGCCCTCAGCATTTACAGCGCGGGCGGCGAGGCCGTGGCCTTGGGCAGCACCGCCAACGCCGGGGCCTTCCTCCGGCTGTGCGAAAGCAAGCCCCCCTCCCGGCCCCTGATAATCGCGCTGGACAACGACGCCGAGGGGGAGAAGACGGCGGAGACGCTGTCGGAGGCCCTTCAGACGCTCAGAATCGCCTCCTGGCGCGTTTCCCTGTACGGCGAATGCAAAGATGCCAACGAGGCCCTGTTAGCGGACAGAGAGGCCTTTACGGCCCTTGTAGAGGGAGCAGAGCGCATCGAGGAGGAGGCCAAGGCCGCCGAGAGGGAGGCCTATCTGCAAAACAGCGCCGCCGCCCACATCAAGGGCTTCGTCAGCGGCATAGCGGCCAGCATCGATACCCCCGGAACACCCACCGGCTTCGCGGGGCTGGACGCCGCGTTAGACGGCGGCCTCTATGAGGGGCTGTACATCATGGGGGCCATAAGCTCGTTAGGCAAGACAACGTTTGCGCTGCAAATGGCCGACCAGATAGCCGCAAACGGCCGGGACGTGCTGATATTCTCGTTAGAGATGGCCAGATACGAGCTGATGAGCAAGAGCATCAGCCGGGAAACCCTGCTGCTAAGCGACGCCACCCGCGCCAAGACCGCCCGGGGCATAACCACGGGCAAGCGGTACCTGAACTACACCGCCGATGAACGCGCGCTTATACAAAACGCCATGAACGCCTATGAAGCATACGCGGGCAATATATATATCAGCGAGGGCATAGGGGAAATAGGCGCGGAACAAATACGCCACACCGTGAAAAGGCACATCGAGGTAACGGGCCGCGCGCCCGTGGTGGCAGTGGATTATCTGCAAATACTGGCCCCCCACAACGAAAGGGGCACGGACAAGCAGAATACTGACAGGGCGGTGTTGGAGCTAAAGCGCATCAGCCGGGACTATAAAATCCCGGTGCTGTGCGTGTCCAGCTTCAACCGCGAGAACTATAAAAACGCCGTGACCATGGAGTCCTTCAAGGAGAGCGGCGCGGTGGAGTATTCCAGCGACGTGCTGATAGGCTTGCAGCTGCAGGGCGTGGGGGAAAGCAGCTTCAACGTGGACGACGCAAAAAGGCGCAACCCCCGCGAGGTGGAGCTGGTTATTTTGAAAAACAGAAACGGCGCAACCGGGCTGCGGGTGGCGTATCAGTATTATCCGTTGTTTAATTATTTTAGGGAGGGGTAAGGCCTCCGGACATCCCGGACGGATTGTTGTGAGTTTATCGCATCCGTTTCCGGAGGCGGTGTTTTGTCTATTGGATGCCGCCCTCAAAGCCGGGAAGGCAACAGCTCGTCCCCATCACATCGCCTTCGGAAACAGAGGCGATAAACTCACCAAAGTCCGCCGATGACGGCTGGCTGCCAACACGGCATTTTTGCCCGCCCGCCGCCTGCCCGGAAACCTCCCATATTAAATGTGTATGTGTATATACACATACACATAGCTGTATATGTATGTGTATAAATGCTTGTAAATAAAAATTTTAGCCTTTTCTCGTAAGGGCATATCACCACATCATGTGTATATACACATATTTTTTTCCGTTCCGTGGTGGTATAATAAAAACCCCCGGCCTACACTACTGCAGCAATAAGACGGGGGTTGCAAGTGACGCGGTCCCCCGGAGGGTTCGTGTTTCCGGCTTGTGGCCAGGAAACCCGGGGGGCGCGGCACTAAGGCGAGGAAAGAATACCATTTTTGAGCCCTTTGTGACCGATTTTTCCCTAAGCCGCAGATTTCACCCCTGAATGACATGACAAGCCCCTTCAAATGACGAAGGGGCTGTATTTTTTATTCTTAGAACGGGCAGAAGGCGGCTTTTGAGATTACGGCCTTGGGCGAGAGGGTTCAGTTTTACATTTAAAAAGGAGGGCTTTGTTCCTCCCCCAGGCTCCCTTGGAAAACAATGCCCAGCAAAGGGTGGTTGCCGATCCCCCTCCCCGTCATCCCGCGGGCTCGCGGGACCCAGGCTTCCTCGCAAATTTTCTTCGGATGCACCCCTTGCCGCGGCCAAATGGCACCATAAAACATTTATCGGAGAGGACTGGATCCCGCGGGCGCGCGGGATGACGGAGTGTGGGAACCGCAGCGACCTACACGATTCACTAAGTTGTGGGCATTGCTTTGGAAAAGGAGCCTGGGAGGTTTTGTCAACACTTAGCCCTACAAAATCGCCACATGCGCCCCCGGCCCGGACACCCCGCCGTAACTGTACCCGCCCTTATAAAAATCCTTGCGCCGCAGTATGCGCATGACCTGCGTGGGCGTGAACCGCGCTCCTCGTTTGGTGGCGTGGCCCTCGCTGTTCAGCCGGTCGGCTATGGCTTGCAGGGTCAATTTGTCCTCCCGCAAGGCAAACACCCGGCGCACGGTTGCGGCCTTTTCCTCATCGGGCAGCAGGGCTTTGCTTCCCCGGGCCGCCGTGTAGCCTATGGCCGCGCCGCCCCCGGCGTACCCCCCGGTTTTTGCCTTTTGGCGGCGGCCCCCGGAAAGCCGCTCGGTTATGGTGTCGCGCTCCAACTGGGCAAATACCGATAACATGCCTATCATGGCGCGCCCGGCGGGGCTGGAGGTATCCAGGCTCTCGCAGATGCTGACAAGCTCTATATTCTGCTTCAAAAACACGTCTTCTAATAAATACATAGTGTCGCGCTGGCGGCGGCTCAGGCGGTCAAGCCGATACACCACCACGGCCCCCACTTCCCCGGCGGCTATATCGGCCAGCAGCCCGGCCAGCGCGGGGCGGTTCAGCGTGCCCCCGCTGTGCCCGGCATCCTCATATACACGGCACAACTGCCACCCCTTGGCGGCGATCTGCGCGGCTATGCGCTCCCGCTGTATGGCTAAGCTATAGCCGTGATCGGCCTGCTCGTCGGTGCTGACGCGGATGTAGGCGGCGGCTTTTATATCGGTGTTTGTCATAGCGAATTCTCAAGGTATTCATGAACAATATCTTTTATGGTTTGCTGCGCTTTTTCAATACCTGAAATTGCTATAAGTTTATTGTAATCCGCTATTTCATCCCCGGAAAAAACTATGGATATAACACGATGCGTTCTTCCGGCGACATGTTCGTAATTTTCAGGATACGCCCAAAAACATTTTACACAGAAACCGGAATCCCTGCGGCTCCAATTTTCACAATGCTCACAAGTCCAGGACTTGGCTCTGTTTGCGGAAGGAGACAGCAGCATGTACATTTCAATATTTTGCTCGCTCTGTTCGCCGCTGATTTCATACGGAACACGATGATCAACCTGTAACATGCTCTCGTCAAGTGATTCAAAATACACGAAGCACTTTGAACCGTACTTTGCCACCAGGGCTTGTTTCAACGCTTTTGACAGTACAGTTCTGCCGGCGGCCTTTGACAATGTGTTCTTGGCGTCGTCAGGATTGCCAAATTTGTACGCCGTGATTTTTCTGCCGTCGGTTCCCTCTACGCGGAAGGTAACGAGGGGTATGCCATGTTCACGAACATCCCTCGCGGCCCTCGGGGGATGATTATAGCCGTATAAGTCATTCAATTCCTGCGATGTGATAAAGCCGTGCTCTAAAATGTGCCGGATTACGGTGCGGGGGCGTTTTGCGGCAACGGCGTTCAGCAAATCTAAAAAGTCCTTCGGGTATTCAGCGCTCATCCCACACACTCCAATAAACTCATTTGTTTGGGGACAGAGCTAAAAACCTCTGTAAGCCCCTCGCTTATGTATAAGGCCTCAAATGTTGTATCCCGTTTTCCCAAAAGCGTTGCCTGCGTTGATAATCCCGCGTTAAGTAAAACCCTTGTGCAATTCAAGGATTTGGGCAGCTCGCATCCATACGCCTTAGCGCCGCACGCGCCGTCATAGCTGATAACATAGTCAACGCCTTTACGGTTAAGCGTTTCAATGGATCGGGAAAAATCAGAAAACTCAATTCCGGCAAAATATCTATTGTCCTTTGTATTTGAAACACCCTGGTATGGGGGATCCATATATACTAAATCACCGGGTTCCGCCATTTCAAAGACCTGACGGTAATCCACAGTGGAATACGTGGTTTTTCCTTTTAGCAAACCCGACATGGCATAAACGTTTCCGGCAATGTTTTTCGGGTTTGTCCCATGACGCCGTTTGTCGGGAGATTGATTAAAGTTTCCGTTTTTCCCATAGCGGACTGCGCCTTTTACGCAGCGCGCAAGAAGATAAAGCATATTCTCCGCGGTCTGATTGCCATCATTAAAGCAATCCCGTATGTAGTAAAAATGACCAAGATGGCCATTGTGATACTCAAATTG
>Ga0123356_10001889_pt1 | contig 22706 bp, 15 predicted proteins | sample TergutEmb28metaG_2_FD_92546 | JGI IMG/M metagenome (GOLD analysis project Ga0123356, IMG submission 92546) | Embiratermes neotenicus P3 segment gut microbial communities from Petit-Saut dam, French Guiana - Emb289 P3 | ecosystem: Host-associated > Arthropoda: Insects > Digestive system > Gut ...
AAGCTTGCCAAAGACTGGTACGGAAAGAATGATCACACCGACTGGATCGTCAAGCACGGCTGCAGGACATTGCTCAAAAAAGGCAACCGCGATGTCCTGGCGATTTTCGGTTTCGACAATGTGGCATCCGTTGATGTTGAGAATTTCTCCATTGATGTTAAAACAGTCGCTATCGGCGGAGAGATGACCTTTTCTTTTGACGTGACCGCAAAAGAAGCAACAAAAGTAAGACTCGAATATGGCATCGACTATATGAAAGCAAACGGGAAAAGGAACAGAAAGATTTTCCAGATCTCCGAGCTTTCATTTAAGAAAAATCAAGAAAAATCATACAAAAAAAAGCACTCATTCGAAGAACTGAGTACAAGAAAACACTACCCCGGAGCACACTCCATAACATTGATAGTAAACGGCTCAGAAAGCGGTACTCTCGATTTTGAGGTAATAGAATGAAAAGCACGAGTGCTTTTTCTGTGTCTCGTTTATGAGACGCTGTGACAGGGGACTGCGCCCTGTGTTAACCTTACTCTCCAATATCCTTGAATATTGTCACTCTGCCGAAAGACTGCTACTATGCCAACGGTTATTTTTGACTTTATACCACATCTGCGGGTTACCTTATACTTATTTTGTGTCCTTCATATCTTGTATACCACAGATTCAATTTGTGGTATACAAAAACAGCCAAATAAGACGGTTTTTGTACACCATAGTTGCGATCTATAGGGTACATGAATGCTGTTATACATTTCTTGGTGTGACAGGGCACTCCCCTTGCAGGATATTGTTCCCTGTCACACCTACGATTTACGAGAAAGTTACATTTGGTCCTTCATGTGCGCCGGTTGTTATGATCTGCCTTGTGGGGACTATAGATATAAAAGTTGCTCCCCTGCCGAGTTCAAGCGGAGTGCCGTCTAAATGTGTGTATTCATACTGTGCTGACACGTTTGCCCTTGACCATTTTATCTCAACATATCTGCCGCCGTGCATAAAGTACCCGTCGCCGGTACCGGTAGTCACGATTTCCAAGAGGGAGTCGCGGTTGCCGGCGATCACGGAAACTGATGTTTTAATTATCAGCACATTTGCAAATTCAGGTATTTCATTATTGTTTGCGTCAATGAAATCCCTGTTAAACTGACGGAAATGGTAAAAGTTGCCCGCTTCATTATAAGTAAAAGAACTTGTCTTACTGGCCGTGTATCTTACTGAAATCACATTTGCTATTTTACCGTCTGCAAGATCAACATCATCTGAAAAATGCAGACTCTGTTCAAAACCATCATTGTGGACTGTCCGTGTTCTTCCGGGAAGCTTTTCAGCAACACGCTCACTGCTGGTGACCAAAGCGTGTAAAAGAGCTACAGTGCGACCCGGGACTCTGTTCCTGTCTCTGAAAAATAAATCTGTTCCGGGTCCTTCTACCCCGTTAAAGTAAGTAACACCTCCAGCCTGAAGTTCAGCTTTTGCAAGAGTACTCCAGCCACCATGAAGGAATATTGCATCATAACTTCTTGCTATCTGGACAACGTTATGACGGGCGCTGCGGATAGCGCCAACCCTGTGGACATCTGTAAAGTCTTGAAATATCCCGAGCATACGGGTATTACCACCTGAGTATGCCGGATACTCATATAATATATCAGCTCTGGTTACACCACTCATCGGCATTGCGCCGACTTCATTACTCAGAACTATTGCGAAAGGCCTTCTATTGATCAATTCTTCATCATCTGTAGGTAAACCCGTCAAGGGATTCCGCGGACCTGTGTATGGTGGTGGTTCAGGGGTTGGATCAGGAGTCGGTTCGGGAGTTTCTTCAGGGTTTTGCCCCGGAGTTGGCACAGGAGCAGGTTCAGGAGGTTGATTTGGAGATGGGGTTCCTTCAATGCTTGGGGAACCATCATCAGGATCATCCGGAATAAAGCCTCCCCAGTTTCCTGAAACGAACAATATGCCGCATACAATCAATAATGCAATAAAAGTTATACCAAGTTTTTTTGGAAGGTTCTTATGCATATTATTCAATAACTTCTTGAACCGGTTCATAAACATGCTCCTTGCATAAATAGTTTTTCGAGGGTTTTTTACGCATCAATCAATCAATAAAACTTACCTTCGTTTCATCGTAAAAACCTCTTGCATCAGGCGATTCATCCGGGACGCCGATCGCAATGACGCAAAACGGGACTTTTGGTTCTGTTATATTGAATAAATCTACAAAGGGTCCTATCCTTTCTTCTCTGGGGAAGATTCCACACCAGCATGATCCAAGTCCCATATCGGCAGCTTCGAGAAGGATGTTTTGAGTTGCTGCACCGCAGTCTTGTGTAAAGTACCCTTCGAGATTACCTTCTTTAGGGAGACCAACAACGACAATAGCTGCAGTTGCAGTTTTACACATTTGTGCATATGGGTGGATCCCGGCGATCTCATCTAATTTATCGCGATCAGTTATGGCAATGAATTCCCAGGGTCTGGAATTTCGTGCGGATGGAGCAAGCATGGCTGCGGTCAGCAATTGCTTCATCTGCTCTTTTGTAACGGGGATATCCGGATCGTATTTTCTAATGCTTCGACGTGTACTTATAGCTCTATTCATGATAAGCGACCTCCAGTGTCAATTTTATTTTATATTCTATCGCAAGATACACCTCTAGTGGAACAGGGCACTCCCCTCGCAGGACAATGTCCCTTGTCACACCTTAAACAGTGTTGTACTCAAGTACTTTTCTCCTCTGTCGGGGAGCATTACGAGGACTGTTCCGGAGTTGAGCGTTTTTACTACTTCCAAGGCGGCGAGCATTGCGGCGCCGCTGCTCATGCCTACGAAGATGGCTTCTTCGGCGACTATTCTCCGGGACATTTCGAAAGCGGCTTCTGTTTCAACTTGAATGCTTATATCGATTTTATCCGGATCATATAAGCTTGGAACGATTGCTTCTTCCATGCTTTTAAGCCCTTGAATATAGTGTCCGGCAACCGGATGCGCTTCAACGATCTTGATTGATGGGTTTTTCTGCTTGAGTCCCATACCAACACCCATTATTGTACCGGATGTACCGATCGCGGATACAAAATGCGTGATATTACCGCCGGTTTGCTCCCATATTTCCTCAGCTGTCGTAAAATAATGAGTGAGCTTATTTGTTTCGTTAGAATATTGATCCGGGTTGTAATATTTTCCGGGGTACTGCCTGATCAGCTCATTCGTTTTCATAATGGCTCCGTCAGTCCCTTTTTCCCCGTCGGTAAGGATGATTTCTGCACCAAATGCCTGAACCATCTTCCGGCGCTCGATCGAGACTGCATCACTCATGACGATATGAACATTATAACCTTTTACTCTGCCGATCATAGCCAAAGCGATCCCTGTGTTGCCGGAGGTTGCTTCAATAATCGTTTTATCCTTTGTTAAAACACCATCAGCTTCAGCTTGCTCGATCATCTTTAGGGCGATCCTGTCCTTAATGCTGCCGGTTGGATTAAACCCTTCAAGCTTGGCAAGAAGGGTCACATCAGGGTTCTTGTTCATATGATTGATCTGTACGATCGGCGTGTTTCCTATAGTATTGAGAATGTTATTATACACTTAAAATTCACCCTATCCAGCGTCTCGTATACGAGACACAAGAAAAGCGAGTACGCTTTCCTATATTGCATTTAGCTGGCGTTGCATGAGGTCGTGGTTTGAGGCGTTTCGAAGGGCTGTGTCTTTTGAGATTTCTCCGTTTTTGACGAGTTTCATCATATATGCGTCCATACCTATCATGCCTTCCTGGGCGGAGGTTTGGATGACGCCGTCGATCTGGTGGGTTTTGCCTTCACGGATGATGTTGCTTATTGCGTTGTTTACGCGCATGATCTCAAATGCGGGAACAGTCTCGCCTGTAACTCCTGTCAGCAGCCTTTGGGTAACGACCATCCTCAATGACATTGACAGCTGCACTCGAACCTGCTGCTGCTGTGCAGGCGGAAAAATATCGATAACGCGGTCGATCGTATTTGCCGCACCTACTGTGTGCAGGGTCGATATGACAAGATGCCCTGTTTCTGCTGCAGTTATCGCTGTTTTTATAGTTTCGTGGTCGCGCATTTCGCCGAGTAAAATAACATCCGGAGCTTGTCTTAAGCTGGCACGCAGCGCATCCATGTATGAATGTGTGTCCGTAGAAATTTCACGCTGCGTTATAAGGCTTTCGTTGTCCCTGTGGAGAAACTCGATAGGATCTTCAAGTGTTATTATATGAGAGTTTCTGGTTTTGTTCATCGCATCGATGATACATGCCAGCGTTGTGGATTTACCGCTGCCGGCAGGACCTGTGACGAGTGCTAGACCATTGATCTCTTGTGCAAGACTCATTACCTCTTCGGGTATTTGTAATGCTTTATAGTCGGGGATACTGAATAAAACGACACGGATGATCGCAGCCATCGTGCTGCGCTGACGGAATGTGTTTACTCTGAAACGCGCAACGCCCGGAACTGTGATCGGGAAATCATCGTCACCGGCTTCAAGATACTTTGTCATAGGTCTGTTGGCCAGATCATACAGGCTGGTTATAAGATCCTCCGCGTTTTGCGGGCGTATAAAATCACCATCCTGCGGAATAAGCACCCCGTTTTTCTTAAATGTGATTTGCCGCCCCGCGCCGATGAAGATATCTGAAACACCCTCATCTACAGCAAGTTTTAACCAATTTAAAACAACTTCACTACTGGCATTCATTATATGTCCATTCCTTTCAATAAATCCCTAGTTATATATTTTTATTAGTCTCCGGGCCAAACGTTGATCGTATCATCGAATACCCAGTCATCCATATCATACATTCGCCAGCTTAAGATATCGAATGAATCCTCGCGGATAACTAAGTTTACGTAGAGTGATTTAATGTCTGAAATATTACAGAAAAAGTATGTTATATCGATACCGAGATCTTCATCGAACATAGTTGTGATCTCTACACCTCGAATTACGTCCGGAATCGTATCTGCTGCAAGAAGATCATGAAGGATCTGCTCTGCTAAAGCATCCGCTTCATAATAACCTGTTACCAGATTTACTTTTGCATCAACAAGAGCTTTTTCGTTTCCGGCGACAACGTATGTTATCAGAGAGAAAATCGTCAAGCAAAGCACGGCAAAAACCAGCACGATAGAAGCGCTGCCGACACCTATTCCACTTTTACCCATAACGCTTCACCCCTATCGAGCACGTGCTGCCAACGGAAAAGCCACAAGCTCTTCGCCTGTGCTTCTCTCAACAGTCAGCTCTGCCATGATAAAATCGCTGCTCAGACCTGTTGGATAAAAACCGATATGCAAAATATAACTGGCGTTATCCTCATTGCTGATTTGCCAAACATTATTATAGTATACAGTAACGCCGGGGTAACCGGATTTCTCATTTCTAACGCCACCCAAGATATCAATGATATCATTTTCGTTACCGCCAGTTGCTTTAAAAACCTCTGCTGCGCTTTCTGCCCTAAGGATCGCATGACTTGTTGATTTTGAGTCGTTTGCGTTAAAATACGCCGCTGTAAGGATGCTTATACATGCAACAGCACATATCGCAAAAACAGCAGTTACGATAAGTTGTTCGATCAAGAAAAGAGTAGATTTAGAACGGTGCGTCATAGTTATACTTTAACCCTTCATTGTCATCCCGTGCGAAGTGATGGTTATTGGCAGCAGGTACAGCTTCTGATAGATCATTCGAGTGGAGACGCTGCAGGCTTTGCGGAGTTTTTATCAGGTGATATTCCAAAGCCGCTGCGAGGAGAGATAAATAGGCTTTTACTGCCTGTTGCAGCTCTTATCAAACCATTTCCGGCAGATTCAAAGTGCATACCATCGACCCGGATGACTCTAACACCATCTTCGGGTGAAAACTCAAGCTCTGCTTCACTGAAAAGCTCACAAAGCCAGCCATCATAATGATAGATAGCAGTTCTGAAGTGATAGTCTCCGATCCATTCGTCAATAAAAAGCGCAGGGACGCCATGGAAATCACCGACCTGCAAGCTGCCGGCATCGTCGAAATTTTTAGTTTTTGTCCAGATGTATGAAAGAGCGGTGTGTTCAGATTGTCCTTCATGGGAAATATCATTTATATTCCTGTAAACGCTCGCGCCAAGCATAAGAACCATAAGAACGGAAATCGCAAAAATGCTGAAAACGATCAGCACAAAAATAGTATCAATGTTACGCCCGCGACTCAATTTTTTCATAATGGAACCACCGTTATTTCGGGGAGTATATTAGAGGCAAAAACCCTGTAGTGTACAGCATACCTTGTTCTGTCGATATGAATGCCGAAGTTTCTTTCTATATATTCGATGCTTTCGGGGTATCTGCCTTCGATAGCATAGTTCATAACAACAGCACGCCGCAAGCTGTCTTCAAGGATACGAAGACCTTCGGCACTGCTTGATTCTGATGTTTGCTGCAAGCCATAAACAACCATCACCATTATCGCAACTGTAAAAATGATGGGAAGAATGGCGGCACGGAGAAAATCGAACGCACTTTTTTTGTATATACTTTTTGGTCTTTTCATATGATCATCCTATAGAGGTCATGATACCCATCAGCGGCAACATGACCGACAAGAGTATAACTCCAACGATTACCGAGGAAAGGATAACAAGTGTAGGTTCCACTCTGCCGACAATACGATCTATACTGTCGCGCACATCCACATCGCTTCTGCGCGCTATTTCAGCCATTGCCAGATCAGCTTTACCGCTGACGCTGCCGACGGAAAGCATTTTTCCGTCCTGCGGTGACAGGATACCCGCGCCGCTTAATGACTCCGGAAGTGTCTTGCCCGACTCCAGGAGAGATGCGCATTTTTTATGCATTTCATCAACAGCTTTTGAACCGCCGCTGACCGCTGAAGCTATGCTTATCGATTCAGTTGTGTCAAGACCGCTCGCCATTCCCAGAGTCATTGCAAAAACAAAGCGTGAAGATGCAATTTTACCGAAAATACCGCGATTGCCGAACCTGTTTGCGAAAGCTTGTGTGATCCCCTTACGGATCGCAGGGACAAACCACATGACCAGCGCGAGAATGAGTATTGCGCTGATTACAATCGCAATACCGACTGCTGCGTTGCCGAGCCATCCGCCAAACTGCATCAGCCTGACAGCAAAGGGATCCATTTGAGTACCCAGACGCCCGAAAATATCGTTGAATATCGGAAGAACCTGTACTATAAGAATCAGAACGACAACGATCATCAATATCAGAAGCACTGCCGGATACAGCACCGAATTTTTTATGGTGACGGACAAGCGGGTCTGCCGTTCGTAGTATTCAGAGAGAGCGTTAAGTGTCTGCACAAGGCGTCCGGTTTTTTCACCGACTTCGATCATGTGTACCATGTATTTCGGGAAAACAGCTGCTTCTTTAAGTGCAGTAGAAAACTGATTGCCAAGCATAAGCGAATCATAAAGTGTCTGCATTATTGCCTTGGCTTCTTTCCCGGTTTCGTCTTCTTGAATGACCTGAACGCTGTCGCTTAAAGTAAGCCCGGCATCAAGAAGCATCCCAAGCTCCGAACATAGCATTGAGAGATATGTGTTGTTGAGAGTCTTAGCTTTCATCGCTTTACCTCATCTCTTGATCAGTATAGTATTTAAACTTTAAAAGTTTCTATTTCATTACAATAAATGACATTATAGTCGTTTCACTGCTTGTTTGCAAGTACTTTTCTGTGAACGAAAAACCAATCTTTGTATATGAAAAACCAAAACTTTACATAAGAAAAACCAAACCTGCAAGCTTTTTGATATGCCCGAGGTTTGGTTTATCGTTTTGATCGATTTCTGTGGTTTTTTGTAATAACTGTCCTTATTGCTTCTTGATCTTCCTCCGGTAAACCTCTGCACCTGCTATCCACAAGAATCCAAATGAGAGCATGATGATCGGAACGAATATGTTGCGGTCGACACCTGTCTGCGGGGCAGGCGGTGGTGGAGGCGGCGGCGGGGGAGGAGGTGGCGGCGGAGGTTCCGGTATTCTTGAGTAATTATTCGTGAATGTGAATGAGAAGCTTATATCATCGTCTCCGCTGAAGCTGAAGAAATAGCTGTTTGGCGTACCGTCCGGATTCGGTCCCGATACAGCAGGTGTAGCAGAGAACCCGACCGGCGGCTTCGGTCCGTCAAAACCGGGGATCTTACCACCTACTTCGGTTATCGTATAAGTACCTGCAGGCAGATTGGTAAGCGTATTGTTGCCGGCTAAAATGTCAGTGTATAGTATTGTTGCAAGAGAAACCGTGTTCCACGGATTTGCGGGATCCCATGTCGCGGGGTTCTTCTGCTCGATCTTGAATGAAAGATCGGTTGGTCTTACAGGATTGCCTGCAACATCGGTTTCGCCGGTCAAGCCGGTTGTGGTTTTGTTAACGTTGAGGGAGAAAGAAGGTGGGGTGTAATTGTTATTGATAACAATCATAAAACCATTATTTATATTATCATCGCTTAATGTGAATTTATACGGTAATCCGGGAATTACTTGCAGGTTGAATCCATCAACATCACTATTACTTTCATCTAAAGTGTACTCCATTCCGGCGATTAACTCATGACCGTCAATTACTACTCCGGCAGGGTCTAGGACTTGTGCAATATCCCATGACCCGACTAAAACATTATTAGAATCTGTTAAAGTTAGTTCAAAGCCCGGAGGTACCTCGCCAAGAGACCCGCCCCCATACGGAAGATCGGGAGGGATCAAGCCATTGAATAATTTCCGGATAAGCAAACCTTCCGGGTCAAAGCTACGAACGTACGTATTATAAACATTTGCGACCCCTACATCTCCTGCATTTGACGGAGGTCCAATACCCGGCAACGGTTTAACTATTGGAAGTGGTGTAGGATCAGCCCATGTATATCCCCAAGCTGTGCCGCCGATTTCGTGGAGCATATAAATATCCCCTCCGACAGGCACGCTGACGGTTATTTGATAATTGCCACTTGCATCGGGCGTGTAGTCATCAAGAGCTACTGTTGTTCTGTATATCTCAGTACCCCCTCTTGTAACTATTATAAGAAAAGAAATAGGTGTAAGAAAGTCCGGTTTTTTACCGGGTACAGGACCTAAACCATCTCCTTCATCTGTACTAAAAAATTTGTTAATCGTGACAAACGCCTGCACTTGCATCTGCAGCCGCCCATTATTTCCCAACCTTTGCACCTGCATTGTGGGATTGACCTGGAAATGGGTGAAGTCCCAGGCGAACGGCAGTGTGCCTGTCAAACCGACCGGTATAGGTGCTTTCGGAACACCAAGCATTGTGCCTGTTCCCGGTCCGCCCGGTGCATAATACTTATTTGAATCTGCGGCGTCAAAGAATGCCATAGTCATATTGCTTAAATCAGTTCGAGTAGTCAATCCATTGATCCCGCGCCATCTATTTGTATAGAAGTAATATGAGTTTTCTCCCGGAGCTTTATTTACATTCATATATAAAGGTGTAAGACCGTTGGCTATGGCTGCTGTCCTGGGCACAACCGTGTATATGACCCGAAGCGGGACTGCTTCAGCTACCTGATAAATCGTATAGCCGAAATCGTCTTTTGCGGGAGTATCTCCATTCATAACAGGCTCGACACTTCGCATCGGTATCAAGGATGCTGGAACATATAACCTGACTATCTGATCCCCCGGAAGGAGTGCGGGACTGATGGGGGGTGCTCCTGCTGCGGTGTCTGACGCTGAGAAATTACCGCCTACCAGCACATTTACTACTTGGAATATTATATGCATCAAGTCATCGGGATCACCCGTAACACTGTCTGTTGCGTCGCTACTCTGAATTATGAACATGTCGACTCTCGCCATTACTCCGCTATATGTGGACGGGTCGACCAGACCGCTTGAATTATAAGCTGTGCCTAAAAAGGTCCTGTTATAATCAGTGTAATAAGAGATCTGATTGCCGGGATTTCCCGACCATGCGAGATTATCAGTTAACAGATTTCCTGCTGTTGTGAGATTAAAGGTACTATTCGCTGCTGCCTGTGCGATCATTTGTTTAACGAGGCTATCCAGGAATGCGTTTCTGAGAGTAGGATTCCCCATAGCAGCTGCAAACCCGGTACCTGTGTACTCCTTGCTGTTATACCAGATGCCTCTGTACTCTCTAAATTCCATATACTCCCCGATGACATCGGAGAAGGTCAGGTATCCGCCGAATTGAGCGGTTCCGGGACCGACATTGGTGCTGTAGTTACCCTGGTTTACGATCTGGTTTGTGATCGTGTTAAATGCATCGTCCAGACCTGCCTTATCCATCGCAGTAAACGACATGGTGTCATAGTTACATGATTGTACCCCGGCTGTGTTTGATACGGTTATCAGCGGGCGTGATGGATTTGTGGTACTTGCTCCGCGCGCTATTGCCGGAAATTGAACATTTGCTGAACCCGGAGCGAAGCTGTTTAACACAGTAAGCATATTATAAGTTGTAGAGCCTGACACTTGTGTGACCAATTGGGCGTTCGGGACACCGCTTCCGGAAATCCCGTACGGATCGAGCATTCCGTTTGCTATCGCTGAATTGACACCCAGACCGATCGTATAAAAACCGACGTTACGCGACGGGTCGGACGGATAATACCAGTTTTGCACCAGCCTTTTTATATATGAAGCAGTCATGACAGTAAGTGCTGTCAATCCCATATCACCGGTCGAACCGTTACCTACATCGTACCAGTTTGCTGTTGTGGTTGTTCCCTGGAAATTTGCGAAGCTGTCCATTCTATAATCGGTCCATGCATAGGTCGGCTCACCGTCTGTCATTAAGATCACATTCGGCTGACGGGTCACAACAATAGTGCTTCCGGGATTAGCCGGATCCGGTGTACCTGTATCGAATAGTGTGCCGTTACCGCCTGCAAGACCTTGCGGTACGTCCAGCAATAATTGCCCGCCTCTGCGAAGACCTAATTGCGTAGGTGTTCCGCCTTCGGCTGTGAATGTACTTTGTAATGCTCCTATACCGCTTCTGACATTAACGACCGATGTTCCGCTCATTGTGAAGATCGGGGAGCTTGTGTCGTATCTGCCGAGATTAAGGATAGGGAAGACCTTGGCTTGATTTTGTCCGCTTACTGATTGACCGCCGTACACGACAACAGCTATCCTGTTATTCGGATTTGCTCCCATGAGCATGCGTATAGCATCGTTAAGTGCGTCCACAGTTACAGCGATCCTCGAACGGCCGTCGCCCGGAACAGTGTTTGACGCCATACTGCCGGATACATCGATAACAAATACTGTATCAGACGGTTCTACTATAATGCTCTGTGTGTTGATGGTCTGACTAAGTGCAGACAAGGTAACAAGGAACTCAGGCGTCCCGCTTGGGAGCATCTCCGAGCCGACAACTCCGCCGAGAGAATCATATATAAAAGCTTGAGTAGCGTTTACCGACTTGTCTGTCCACATACGCCCGTCATTTGCCGAGGTGTTTACAAACTGCGGGTTGGTCATTGATTCAGCTGCCATCTCACTGACAAAAACAAAGTTGGATGTGTCAATGTCAGACACTTTGTCAGTTAGTGTAATACCCGGCTGTATAGGAAAAGTGACAGCCTGAGCAACATCATTTTCCACCCCTACATTAAATACTAGCATTGAAACAACCATTGTGATCGCCAGCAGCATACATATGGATCTCATAACGGCTTTTCTGCGCGGCACATTTTTAAGCATAATTTATGCCTCCCCCTGACACTGAAGTGTCTAACATAATGCGCAAATTAATATATAGCACAATAAGCTTGAAATATCAAGCTTATTGGACGTACGATTTATTCATCTTGGATTTTCTTTTTCTTACTCCATCTGCGATAGAACTCTGCTCCCCCAAAGCATACAGCTGCACCGGAGAGTAAAATGACTGGCAGGATAAGATTCCATCTGACACCTGTCTGCGGTGATGGCGTCGGAGGCGGGATCGTATATGTGTTTGCAATTTGGATCACAACAGCTCCGGTATCAAGCGGCATTACAATACGTCTTAGCGGAAGCTGCGGGTTGGTGGTCAGCGTATAGCCCGGTAAGCCGGCATTGGATTCCGTAAAGAAATATGTTCCTTCAGGTACAAAGTAGTAGGTAACACCTTGAACCATATCCCTTATGGGGACACTGTCGCTGAAGCCTTCAGGACCGGTGATGTTGATCCTGGCATTTTGATTTTGCAGGTTTTGCATATTCTGCTGTATAGTTGCATTCGTTGTTCCGGCAGGGAAATTAACTGATTTAAGTAAGAACAGAGACCCGGGATGCCCCGGTGGCAATAACGCAGGAGGAATATTATATATGTTGCTTAGCTGGATCACAACCTCTTGATTCGGATTCGGCCAAACCCACGGGTGGATCGGAACTTGCGGATTTGTCCGCCAGTTAAAGTTAGGTCTGTCATACCCGGATTCCTGGATCATGAAAACCCCACCGAACATGTTACTCATATTTATAACTGCCTCATCGTTCAGCAGCTGCGTTAAAGTAAATGGATGTACGCCGCCGTTCGGGTCTGTAACAGTGATCATAAGATTCGGTAAAGCTGCAATTATCTGCTCGTTTGTCATTTTATTGAACTGGAGCGGTGTATTCGGGTCTTGCTCAAAGAATTGTTTGCTGATCCTCAGAGTCAATGGATTGACTTCCGGGGGATTGTTTTCGACAGTAATAAAGTCTGATATACGGTTGATGGAGCCGGAAGGTATCGACAATGCTGTTTCTGCCGCCGATATCATTGAAGCGGGCATTGTCGGTTTTACGGTAAAGAATGAATAGCCCTCCATTCCCGGAATTGGTCCTGCTTCTGTATATCCGGGTGGTAACGATAAGGGATCCTCAACCAGTAGGAACAGGAAGTCATATGTTGCGGTTATTCGTAAATCATCAAACAGCGCAACGCCGAGCATATCTGTTGTGACACCTTGCATCAGGCGGTAGAAATTCCTGCCGTTTACTCCGCCCGGTAAAGTATCAGTCAGCCCGTACGGTGCGTCAAATCCCGAAAGCATGGTTATATAAAGATCGAATTTTACCCCTGACAGATTGATTTTGTTGACCGGGTCTTCCTTAAATACCCTAAGCTTTAATGCACTGCCTCCTGCACCGGCTTCAGAACCGCTGACATTGTAGCTTGGGTTGCCATCGCCGCTTGATTCTCCGTATATGCTTACTGAGTTGCTTATTGCGCCTGTCGAACCTTGCGGTATTGTACACAACGCATCGTATGTTATCATTACCGGTTGAGAGTTCGGAATGACAAAATCGATCTCGGTCGGACTGATGACATTGACGCTCCATGCGATGTCATCATTGAAGTTTACCGGCATCTGCAGATTGAAGTTACCGTTCCATGTGCCGGAAGATGTTTTTCCTTGAGTGAAAAACTTTATAGTGTCCGTATATACAACCAGATTTTCAAGGATATCTTTTGCCGTAACAACAGAAGGCACCGGACCTGATGGCGGAGCAAAAACAACACCGCCGTCGGGATTGATTATGATTTGTGCAGAAACAAGATCGGAACCCTTTGCATCCAGCGTTTTTGCAAGCGGATTCGGACGGTATGCAGTCGTTGCGCTGCTGTCATATACACATGCGTTTGTGTTAACTTGTATATTTGCTGTATTTTGCAAGTTAGCTAAGGGCGTTTCGAGGAGCGAGTCGATAACTTTCATTTGATAGCTGACTGTATAGTTTATCTTTTGATCAAACCAGTTGGCAACCGGTCCTATTACAGTTCCGCCCTGTGACGGAGGAGCGGAATATCGAACTAGGGTGTTGAGGTTTGCTGTTAATGTTCTTGCAGATGTATTTATACTTACATCCGAGGATGCCGGCGGAGCAAAGTACTGGACCGGGCTTGTTCCGGCTGTTATGTAAAAGGAACCCGGCACATACTCCAATCTGCTATCATATGAGTCTGTAAAAACAGGGTTTGAGCCTGTTGCAAACAATGGTCTGGCGGGGGAGAAGCCGCCCTTTATCAGTACGCTGTAGTTAAACAGTGCAGGGTTACCGGCTGTGGGAGAGGCAGTCTTGAAAATCGGCCATGAATCATTGACATTTACACCACCAACGGAATTTTGACCTGTACCACTCAAAACGATAGGTGCAGTAGAAGGTGCATTTATCAAATATACTGCATTTGACAATTGCGCACTGCTGTTGCCTTTTAATGTGTTGATCGTGGCTGTCGGTATATCGATTCGATAATTTATAACCAATACTATCGGTATAGTATACTGCCACATCGGTGTTGTTCCGGTGGTGCCGAAATACAGATACCATTGATTTCCGCTTGTGACTAAGTTACTGGAAGGTTGAAACGGTGCAAGAGTCGTACCGTCAGACTCATAGGCAGTAATAGTCATGCTCTGCGGAGAGTTCGTCACTGCCGCTCCGCCGGGCTGAATACCTAATGTGTCATAAAGATAGAGCGGTTGAGTTGATAATCCTGCAGGAACCTCAACTCTTACTGTGTAATTGACAGAATATCCTGCAGCGGGAGTACCGCATATTGCCGATGTTGTTTTTGACATTACCACCGGTTTCGGGGTAAGCGGAACTCTGCCGCCTGACCCATGGTCGTTGAAAACTATATTGTTGTTATAAACGATCGGCGCTTCGCCCACATCCGGTGGAGCATTGATGTCTGTTGCGAATGTAATGACAACTCTTGTTATTGTACCGAAAGTACCTGCACCAGGACCCGGAGCAGGAATAGTTACGTCTGTTGCCGGCACTGTGAATGTAAAGGTATTGTCACCAGTACCGATTGCAAAGAATGCCCCCGCAACATTTAATTGAGCTGCTGTACCGCCGAATATTAAATTTGTACCCAGAACATCATCAAAGATACTAACGTGAATTGAACCAAGACCACCGGATTGGAACAACAAGTCGGGACCAAGAGTATCGGTCGCAGTTCCACCATTCAATGTAGTACTCGGTCCTATTGTAATGGTCCAATCGATCCAGTAATTTGTACCATCATCATTAACACTACCTGATTTACTTATCGGGAAAGTCTTGACAACATGATCTGTTGTGTTATCTCCGGCAGGTGGTGCTGTACTGGTGACAGCGACTTGGTTATTAATGTAAAAGTTGTACGCTAAGCTATCTTGTGGTGCAGGTAAGAACGAAGGATTGTTTTCAATCAGTATAGGTATATCAAGATAATAACGTACTGTAATAAAGTTACCGGGAGCAAGAGTAAGTCCTGTGAAAGTATATGAAAATACATCTCCGAGACCTACTGTTGACCAGATAACATCCATAGGGAGCGTATAACCCGGGTCTCCGTTTAAATCATATCTGAAACCATAAAATGCTGTGTTGGCCGGTGGATTTGAAATTGGAGATTGAGGAGGAGGTGGTGCTAGACTTATCGACGGAGCATCTTGAATATGAATATCACTGACCGGAGCGCCTAACGCAGTGATCGTGATCATGTAATAAATACGCTCTGTAGTCGGATCATAACGTGACTGCTTTACAACATCCAGCTTCGGAGGAGGCGGAACGGGTGGGGGTATTGTGACAACAACATCACCGCCGAAGTTAAAATCGCCGCCGCCGTCTTCTGTGAGCTGTGCATATATATCCAGAGTTATAGTAACATCGGGAAGATCGATATAATTGGGTCCTGTTGGTGATGTGGGTGCACCGGTTTGGTCAACATTGTCAAACCAGACAGTGACAAGTCCTGCGGTATTAATTGTATACCAGCCGACAACAGCACCGTTTGCGATTTGAATAGGTGTTGTATCAACAGCATTTTGTATGACTAAACCCGCAGGCAGCTGGTAGGTAAGTCTTCCGCCGGAATTATATTGCAGCTGTAAGTTCGGGTTCTCTTTAAACTCGATCTCGAACATATAATTTTGTCCTATGAACGTCGTATCGCCGGGTTGTATTTGCACAGGGGGTGATTGGCTTATGTCCCACATCGTCACGCTCGTGACGAAGTTGTTCAGGATCGATGAGTTCACAAGTGCCATAGTCCTTGGAGGAGCAGCTTCAACACTGTCGCTTCTGATGAGAAACGCTATGGAAAAAAGCATGATAATGGCCAGTAGTATCGCTACCGGTCTCTTCATTTTTAACATATTCAATATTATGTCCCCCAGACTTGGGTAAACACTTTTTTTTGTGTCTACCCGAATTTCGCCGTTTTTTGTGTATCTTGCCGGGTTACTATATATGCACACACATAGTTCTTATATCACATATATATGGTATTTGTCAAGTAAAATCAATGATTTTGGACATATTTCGTACATATTTATCGATTTAATATGATAAAGCGTGACAGATCCCCTCGCAGGATTGGTTCCCCCCTCGCAGGATTGGTCCCCTGTCACGCCAAATGGTTATTAAACTATTGCAATCCCTTTAATACAAGTGCGTTATGACGTAGTTTTTTCCGTCACCTATAAAGGCTTGAAGAGTTCTGGAGTTACTGGATGATGAGGCGAATGTGGGATCCATCAGTGTCCAATCTTTACCGTCGAAAAATATCACACTGTCGATCCAACCGGTTTCCTCGGAGTAGACGCTTATCCACGCATGGCGGACTGTGCCCGTATACCCTACGACAAGTTTTGTGGGGATCTCCTGGCTACGAAGCATTGCTGTCATCAATGAAGCGTAATCGAAGCAGATACCTTTTTTTGCGGCAAGGACTGCGTCTAAATCAGGCAGATAGTTGGTTACTTTGCCATCTGTGATATCCTTTGCGAGTGCGGTGTCATATGAAAGGGTCTTTATAACATAGTCGTATACTGCAGCGATCTTGTCGTTTAATGTTCTCTTGCCTGTCACTAACTCAGCTGCTTTTTTTACAACATTACAATCCTCTGTGAAGTTCACATACTGGTTCGGGCGCAGGAATGGTGCAAACTCATCTTTTAGAGTCACGGTAAAATCAACACTGCATGCTTTTGCATATCTGCCGCCGCTGACATGTTCGAAAACGCCGACAGTGTATTTCCCGTTGCTGTCCGATAGCGGGAAGACTTCAAATGTATCGTTTGCATTTATTACGTAAGTGTATGTCGTATCACTGGGTCCGGTCACCTGAACGCGCAGTTGTTTATTTGTTTGTGTGCGCCACTTGACCATAACATAACCATCAGTTGTATTTGAATAATCGATGATGGCTTTTGTGTTTCTCTCAACACGTCTGCCTGAAGCAACAGGCGTGAGCACGATCGGAACTGCCGGAGCTCGTGACAAGGGTACAAGACCTGATTCCAGATCGATCGTTTCTGTATCATCTTCAATGTATGGCGGTTCAGGATCAAAAATCGAACATGCAGTACCTGACCCGAGTATTATGATCGCTAACAGTATAAGCGATATTTTTTTTATTGATTCTTTCATATTTCACCTGCGAAACGGACACAATGATCCACAATATTTAGTAGTATACAAAAAATTTGTCACACAATGGTTGCAAAATTATGAATTTTGGCAGAAAAAACACAAATTTCAAAAAATCAGAAGCTATAGAATGATTTTTATGTTAAACTGGTATTGGATCGAATTAAAAGGAAAAGCACTCAGACATAGTTTTACAGGGAAAGGAACAATCATGACCGGTAAAGAAATATATGATGCGATGCAAATAAAACTTGATAATGAGCTGCCCGGGTATTCGGAGTTTATCGAAGGTATCCGCCGTGCACCAAACCGCGGATTCCGGCTCACTGAAGCACAGACAAAGACTGCACTAAAGAATGCGTTGCGCTACATACCTGAAGAGCACCATGCATCCGTTGCTGACGAGTTCATGCAGGAGCTTGTTACATACGGTCGTATTTATGGTTATCGTTATCGCCCTGCCGGGCGTATATATGGCAAACCAATAGACGAGTACAAAGGAGCATGTGTTGAAGGAAAAGCCTTCCAAGTCATGATCGATAACAATCTCGATTTTGAAACCGCTTTATATCCCTATGAACTGGTGACATACGGAGAAACAGGCAGTGTGTTCCAAAACTGGATGCAGTACCGCCTTGTGATAAAGTACCTTGAAGTCATGACACAAGATCAAACCCTTGTGCTCGAATCGGGGCATCCGCTTGGCCTATTCCCGTCCCGCCCGGAAGCACCGCGAGTTATCATCACCAATGCACTCATGGTTGGTATGTTCGACAACCTTGACGATTGGGAGATCGCTGAAGAAATGGGCGTTGCAAATTACGGGCAAATGACCGCAGGAGGTTGGATGTACATCGGACCGCAAGGCATTGTCCATGGTACGTACAATACTATTATGAATGCAGGAAGACAGCAGCTGGGCATACCGCATGACGGCGATCTTGCAGGAGTATTGTTTGTCACAAGCGGACTTGGCGGTATGAGCGGTGCACAACCAAAAGCTATTGAGATATCAGGCGGTGTCGGGATCATTGCCGAGGTTGATTATTCACGCATAGAAACAAGGCATAAACAAGGCTGGGTCGGAATGGTCTCCGATGATTTGGATGAAGTCTTTAAGACTGCACAGAAGCATATAAAAGAAAAAACATCAATTTCAATAGCGTATCACGGCAATATTGTGGATCTATTGGAATACGCCGTTGACCACAACATATATATCCCGCTTCTAAGCGATCAGACATCCTGCCATAACGTATACAACGGAGGCTATTGCCCGCAAGGTATGACCTTTGAGCGGCGCACAGAAATGCTATCGCTGGACTCATTAAAATTCGGCAGGGAAGTTGATAAGACATTGCACCGCCATTATGAAGCAATAATGACACTGACCGAACGGGGTAGCTACTTCTTTGATTACGGCAACAGCTTCCTGAAAGCTGTTTACGATTCGGGAGTCAAGGAAATATCAAAAAACGGCATCGACGAAAAAGACGGTTTTATCTTCCCGTCGTATGTTGAAGATATCATGGGACCGCTGTTATTCGACTTTGGTTACGGTCCGTTCAGATGGGTGTGCCTGAGCGGTGACCCTGAAGACCTGAAGAAAACAGATAAAGCAGCAATGGACTGCATCGACCCCGAACGGCGCGGACAGGACAGAGATAACTGGATCTGGATACGTGATGCAGAGAAAAACAAACTCGTTGTCGGCACACAAGCGAGGATTCTTTATCAGGATGCAGAAGGACGCACTCGCATTGCTCTCAGATTCAACGAAATGGTTAAAACCGGCGAACTAAAGGGACCTGTAATGCTCGGCCGCGACCATCACGACGTATCAGGCACAGACTCACCCTTCCGCGAAACGGCAAACATAAAAGACGGCTCAAACGTCATGGCAGACATGGCGACCCAGTGCTTTGCAGGAAACGCAGCACGCGGTATGAGCCTCGTCGCCCTTCATAACGGCGGGGGAGTAGGAATAGGGAAATCCATAAACGGCGGCTTCGGAATGGTCCTCGACGGCAGCGACCGCGCAGCTAAAATCATAGAAAACGCAATGATGTGGGACGTAATGGGTGGCGTCGCACGCCGCAGCTGGGCAAGAAACGAAAATTCTATCACAACCAGCATGGAGTATAATAAAAAGCAAACCGGCAAAGGCCACATAACTTTACCGGTAATCGCTTCTGATAAATTGGTTGATAGAGCAGTGAGCAATGCATGGAGTAGGTGAGTTATTAGTGAGGGTAAAAAGTTATAAGCGTAAGGTCAACCTACGTTTGACCCTGAAAGAAATAATGTTAAATCGTTTGCTTGTTATTATTTTACTGATAATAACGTTGTTATGTGTGTCTGCTTGTTTTTATTCTTTAGACGGAAGGCGTGTGACAGCCAGAGAAGGTATAGAAGAAGTGGTGTATATCTATCTCGAGGAAAAATACGGTAGTGATAAGGATTTTAAGGTAGACAGTACTTACGGCGGGGGTTCAACAGGGGTAGGAAAGCGAACGGTATTAGTTTCTTCTAATGAGTTACCTGAAGATACTCTATTCATGATAGATGTTGACAATATAACGATAGACAATAACAAATATGGCTTTATAGTTATTCCTGATACTGATAATTACATTGAAACTCTCAGAGCACTACCTATCAGAACAGAACTGCTGGAACGTCTTAGCAGCAAATACAAAAGAGAATTTATCCCTATATCATTTAGGGTTGTTACCTGGCTAAATTCAGATGATGTTATGTATAAACTGACTTGTTATCCTTTTAGGGGAGATCCGGAATATGACTATACAGTGATCGAAAGAATAGACAAGGATAATACTGTTGATTATCAGGATACTTTCTTTGGCAACATCATTCGAAGTGATATGGAGAAAGAAATATTTGACCTGTTAGCTGAGTTTAACTATCCCTATACGGTAACATATAGAGTTGGATATACCTTTTATGATGATTCTTTCGATGTAAACAGTACCTTGACAGATTTTAAGAACTGGATCACAGAAAATGATCCGGATTGGCACTTTGAAGTGGATATAGTAACGTGGCTGCAGTTTGTTGGCGGTAACGATAGAGGTTATATGGGAGAATCGGAACCCTATACTAACGAAATGTACGAACTGCTGCGTGTATTAGAGCATGAATATCGTTTTAGAATTGGAATAATATACAAAGACGAATTTTCGGAAGAAATGAGAACGCCTTCAAACGAGTCTGTCTATCAAAGATCTGATTTTGTTATAAACGAATTTATAAATTCCGATTTAGATTATTTAAATTGAGGCTTTTGACAGCGCATGACATTAGGACAGCGTAATGCCTCACATCTGTTGATTGAACTACTTGACTTTCTTGATGACCAGTACGACCGCAAGAACGCCTGCGGCGATCACTCCTATTAAAAGGAATATACCCCAAACGGGGAAATAACCGCCATCCGGACTTGCGGGTGGTGTTTGTGCTTCTTCGGATGTGCCGGGTGCAGGTTCGGGTACGGGCTCGGGTGTTGCTTCGGGTGTCGGGGCCGGTTGCACCGGTACCCGATCGGGAGCATCGCCATAAACGGTATCTCCGATCGTCAGGATATGCTTCGTTATAGAACCGTCTCCGCTACTGTTGAACCCTTCGATGCACATCGAAACCTCGTACAGTTTTCCGCTGACATCCAACCCGAGCTCTTCCCACGCTTTGAAGTGGTCGGATACTGTTATTGTGCCTTCTGTTCTGTGTTGCCTGCGTATGCTGTAGATTTGCTGAAATGTCCGGGTGCCTTCGATCGAAGGTTGATTTGTGCGTGTATCGATCCTTATCTCGTAATCGGAACCGTCGATCGTTACGATTCCAACTCTCTCTCTACCCGGTTTGTAACTGCCGTGCTGCTCTACAATATACCATTCCATAAGAGGGTTTTGAGTCCAGCCGTAAACAGTCAGATAAGAAACATGTCCGCTGCTTATATTATGTGTAGCTTCGTATTCGATCGTTATTTCTCCATACTCTTCACGAGACATCACACTGCCAAGCTTTCTGCCTGTGCGAAAGAGAATATTCCTGGCATCCTCCCAATCACACCAAAAAGTACCCGGACCTGTGAGCTGCATCCGGGTGACACCATCACCAAGCTCACTCCAAAATTCATAGTCAAAGCCTTCGAAAGTACCTATTTTGTTTGATGTGATCGGATCTGTCAGAGGATCCCATGCAGCACCTCCGCCTATAGCGACTACAGAGAAGTCATCAACATAAAACTCAGCGTCTGAAGTATCATTTTCGATATAAACGGTGATATGCCCGGTGTCGATATCGCTTTGGGTGTAAGTGTATTCTGCTGCAATTTCAACCCATCCGTCAGAAACGCCAATAGATACCGGCTGTGATAAATTGATCCAGGGAGGACCTGTTTCCGTTATTTGAGTTGATAGAGTAAATGATGATTCATCCGGAGTTTTTGCGTGGACCCAGAAGGATATCATGTACGTTACTTCCGCTTTTATGAAAGGCGCAATGTTAAAAGCGATACCGTTCCATGACCTTTGGCGGTCTGTTATAAGCAATGAGTACTCGCCGCTGTGGGCGACATCCTTAGAAACTTGTAAAATGCCGGTTCCGTTATTTTCTCTTTCCGCTTCTGTACCGCGTACAATAAAGTCGCCAATAGTACCGTCTTCAAAGTCTATAAAAATGAGAGGCTCTTCGGCGGATGAAATTAAAGGTATTGCTGTTAACAGTAGAAACAACGTTGCAAACGCAAAGATACCGCAGCGGGAAATGTGACGCAATTTGCTTTTTGACTTCATAATCAAACCTCTTATACTATTAAAATTCTATTTTTCTCTCTTCTATTTATAGCACAAAGAAAAATTTGTTTCAATATATGCCTTCGTGTACATTAAATATTGACATAAAAACTTCATTATTATACAATGAATTTGTATAAGATGACATAATGCCGGATGTATGAAAAGTGCAGAAAATAGACTGTGAAATCAACAAAAGAGGCGAAATTATTCAACTTAAACATAGAGATAAGTATACGGAGGAGAACCAAAAATGAGAAGTAAACCAAGAAAATTCCTGGCAATATTGACCTGTGTCACTATTATGTTAAGCATAGCTGTACCAATTATGGCGATGACTTATGAGGGTGACGATTGTTGTGAACATCATCTCGAAGAAGACCATGTTCATAACTGCAGCGACAACAAATGCAGCCACAACGATGAAAAACCCGCCACCGACGACCCCGCCGG
>Ga0123356_10001890_pt1 | contig 22704 bp, 21 predicted proteins | sample TergutEmb28metaG_2_FD_92546 | JGI IMG/M metagenome (GOLD analysis project Ga0123356, IMG submission 92546) | Embiratermes neotenicus P3 segment gut microbial communities from Petit-Saut dam, French Guiana - Emb289 P3 | ecosystem: Host-associated > Arthropoda: Insects > Digestive system > Gut ...
TCACCGGAACAGCATCACGCATTCCTGCCGCGCTGTTTTTCGTGGCAACAATAAGCATTTTATCCCTAAACATTTCGGCTCCGGGGTTTTCTTCAAACATTCCCGTGATAACCGGTATTTTTAATTCCTCATGAATCGCTTCGCAAATTGTGCCGCACGCTACTCCGTAACGGCCGGCATTAAAAGCCGGTCCTGCTATAAAAACATCGGGATTGGCGCTACGTACCATTTCAACAATGGTTTTTTTGGCTTCATTGACATTTTCATTAAAAAATGAGTCGCCGCAGACTACGGTTTTAACGATTTCAGCTTTGTCTCCAAATGCTCCCGTAAAAGCCATACCGGGACCTACGGAGCCGTCTCTTACTTCCGGCTTGTGGTCGGCAAACTCTTCACCGCCGATGCCGGCATAGAACTGATTGATATAATGAACTACTTTTATTTTACTCATATTGATTCCCCCTATCGCGCACTCAGGCGGCTAAAGCCGAGCTCATTGGTAGAACCCGTAATAGCTTGAATTTCGACAGTTATGCTGCCGTCGGCTCCGAGGCTGCCGGCAAATCCGCCCGCGATTTTCTCGGTATAATCAAGTGTTCCGATAACACGGTCCAGCTTAGGCAGAGTAATAACCTGATTTGCGTTTCCGCCGGTTACAAGGGCATCCGCGCTCGGGTCGGCATCCGCAAGTGATTGTGAGGTGCCGTCACGCCCGGCATATTCATCTGTGATTATTACTGTGGGAGTGCCTGTTTCTTCGATTTTTTTGCAATTCATAATCAGGTCGGTATCGGGATTTCCGAAGCCTTCCTGTGAGATTATAACACCGTCGAGGTCGAGATAATCAACCAGCTTTGCGGTCCAGTCGGAGGAACGTTCCTTATCCGCAAGATATACATTTTCATTTGTTATAATCATCGCGCAGAAATTGAGTGTTTTTCCATGTTCTGTGAATAAGTCCTCAATAACGGGATTGTTCTGGTGATGGTATGTTGTATTTTTATCGCATGCCGAAACACAGTTTCCGCTGAGAATCGCCCCGTCCATAATTTCGGTCGGACTGAGCATTGTTGTCAGCGATTGTTTCATATCAACACCATAAACATATGTATCATGCAGTAACCCTTGACTTTGCAGCATACAAACATAACCCACACGCGGCAAATCGGGATATTGCTTAATTGCTTCCATCATTGACGGGTAATCATAAGTGGTTGTCTCATCGGGTGTTACATCTATTCCCAGTTTGCCGAGAGCATATGCGATTTTGAGTCCGGCTTTTCGGATTGCCGCCTCATACTCGTGCGCCGTCAGCCCGTCTTTTGGAGTAAAGTTGACAACCAGATTGTTTGTTGCAGAAAAAGGAGTGTACTCTGCCCCAATGCCCGTCATGTCTACGATACCCTCTTGAAATCCGACAATCTTTCCGACCGTGACAACGGCTGCTCCGCGCAGGACATGGGTTTTACCCGAGCCGACTGTGCTCATTTTGGTGATAATCCCCGGGAATACATCTCCCGGTCCTTCAACCTTTGCGCGTGGTTCGATAACATCTTTTACAGGAGTAATTCTTACACTTTCGCCGGGTCTTGCAATGTCAAAGCAAACAGCCTTCAGATGTTCATCCTCCAGTGCCAACGTTTCCAGCTCCTTGGCATTAACGTACAGAACACCGTCTTTTACCTTGGATTCATCAGCCATTTGAATATCACGTATCTTAATGTAGCCAACTTCCAGTTTCAAATCATACCCCTCCTTGTTTGTTTATTGTGTCGCGTATACTACCCCAATGCAGTGCGGATTAATGACAAGTCCACAAGCTGCAAATCATTTAAGTTTTGTTCGGGAATTTGCCTTGGTGTGAATTTCTGCGTCGCTTGTATACATTCTTCGATTATGGTGACAGACTGTAAATCTGTTGTCATCGGTTCACCCGAGATAAGCACTGATTTATATGGTGATTCATTTGGTTTTATACTGCCCGATAAAGGGTGTGTCAGTAGTTGATGCCCTTTGTGGATTAAGTCCCTTACATATGTCAGAACCCCAAGCAGGTCGGAGTCGAGAAAATCAACCTGTAATACGTTGCTATACCGGGTTTTGACCATTGGATTGTTTGTAACCAGTACGTCCATTTAATCTCCATTTGCACACACAGGTGCAGCTTACATTGTACGATATTTTTACGTTAAGAGCAACCCTTTTTTATGGATTTCCACGTCATTTTCGCATTGCTTGTTGTAGCTTGTGAATCCTCCACATATTCGTTTACAACTATGATATTTTGTGTTTTACTTTTTGCCTCATATTTGGTACAATATCCATCGTTAATGCGGAGGTAGGAGGGTGACTGGTGTGCCCCGCGGTCTTCAAAACCGTTGTGTGGGTTTGTAGCTCACAGCTGGGTTCGATTCCTAGGTACCTCCGCCATTTTATTTCCGGATGAGGAGCTGGTTTTATTATGGAAAATAAGTTTTGCATAAACTGTGGTGCGGAGTTATCGGCGGAGCACGCTTTCTGCACTAATTGCGGTACGCCTGTATCAAAGCCTGATGAGAATATAACGTCAGACCATCAACCGCAAGATAACACACAGCAACAGGTCGACTACCCACCGCAGGTTGCTTATCCGCCATCGGAAAATACAACATATACTCCTGAGTACTCGCTGCATCCGGCAGACTATCCACCGCCAACGCAGGACTATTCAACGTACACACCGGCTGAATACCCGCCGCCTCCGGCAGATTACCCGCCGCAAAAAAAGCCTGCTTCAAAGGGATTTATACTTTCGATTATTGCGGTTGCTGTAGTTGCGCTTCTACTTGGAGTCTTCTTATATTTATACTTTCAACCATTTGCTCCCGATGATGTTGATGAACCACCGGTGATTGACGTGACTCACGATGATGCCGAAGACAACGGTTCAAATGCGGATGAGACGGAGCAAGCTGAGGATGAAGAAGTACAAATAGAAATCGTTCAGATTGATAATACAGATTTTCCGGTAATCAGTTTTTACGCGAATATTAAGGATAAAAATAACACTGTAATAAGCTCTCTTACGAGAGAATTGTTTGAATTGTTTGAAGTAGATGAAACCGGAAGTCTCGTGGAGGTTGAAATCGAAGAGCTTCGACAGGTACTGATGACCGATGACGTAAGCATTAATCTTGTCATGGACAAAAGCGGCAGTATGAGTGACTACAACAGAATGACTCAAGCTCAAAACGCAGCCGCGTATTTTCTGAACTATCTTGAAGGCTATACCAACAGTTTTGTTGAGTTGACATTTTTTGACGACTTCATTTATGTTCCGCATACATTTACAAACGATTTCGCTCTGTTGACCGGCGATATTTACGGACAATCTCCCGGAGGCAGCACAGCACTATATGACGCTATATATGCCGCTCTGCTGAAAACCAACGAGCAGAGCGGAGCCAAATGTGTAATTGTATTTACGGATGGTGAAGAAAACGCCAGCAGCTCTACGTTTGACGATGTTGTTAAACTGGCTCAAGCGACGGGCATACCTGTCTATATTGTCGGTGTGGGTTTTGAGGTAGACGAAGCAGCTTTAATAAAGCTTGCGAATCTTGCCGGGGGCTCATATTTTTCCTCATTGAATGATGACCTTGAGGAGGCGCTTAAGAAAGTATATACAGACATATATAATATGAGACGCGAAATGTATATTGTGCGGTACAAGTCAATTTTTAATGATGAGCTTGAGGCACTTCGAAAAATGGTATTCAGAACAAAAACCGGAAAGGGTTATTCCGGTGAAACCGAGCGTGAGTATATCCCCGTACCTGATATTCATCAGGGCTTCTCTGACGCTTATTGGGATAAAGATTTTATTCTCGATTTTTCATCAAACAGAGTCGTTTCTGATGCTGACTTAAGCGGTCTCAGTCTTGCGGAGCTGCGTATCGCAAGAAATGAAATATTCGCGAGGCATGGCAGAATGTTTGTTGATCCTATGCTTAATAAGTGGTTCTATTCAAAGCAATGGTATCTGTCTATATCCCGAAAATACAGCCCGGATCAATTTAATGCATTACGCCCTTATCCGCTCTCTAGAATTGAGACCGAAAACGTCAATAAAATACTCGATCTTGAAAACCGCATCATGCAATATGATAGGATATTCCCAAACAGCAGTTCGGCGAGGCTGACTGAATACGATGTATCGCTTAGAAAAGAGATTCTGCAAAGAGGTCTTGATGAAATCTACACATCGGCGGGTGTTCAGGCAGGCAATAAAAACGCTCTTAACGATGTAGAGAGATTTAACGTAGAATTGATTGAACATGCGTTGGCGCAACCCGACATTCAGTATTAAGAATTGGACTTTTTTATGAGAATCAAACGTATTTTTATATTCTTGCTTTCCGCACTTATTTTGATAACTGTTGCATGCAGCGGCGAGCAGCCGGCGGATGAACTGCTCACGGAAAACAGCCCTGAAGCATCACAAATAACAGAAACTCCGGCTCCGACTGTTTTTCCTGAGCCGACACCCGAGCATGATGGCGCAGTCATCAGAGTACCTGAGCCTGCGGAAGAAAACTCATCAGAAGAACCGGAAGACTTAATCGGTAATGGAATAATAGTTGCTATTGACGCGGGACATCAACGCCGGGGTAATTCAACCCAAGAGCAGCTCGGTCCCGACTCATCGGAAACAAAAGCTATGGTATCCGGCGGAACAGCGGGAGTAGCAACCGGAGTACCGGAATATGAACTCAATCTGACGATATCTCTTATGCTGCGTGATGAATTGATTTCTCGGGGCTATGAAGTCTTTATGATTCGGGAGTCGCATGATGTTGATATAAGTAACCGTACCCGCGCCGAAATGGCAACGGAGGCAGGGGCACAAATCTTTATCCGGATACATGCAAACGGCAGTGCCAACTCTTCAGATAACGGCATATTGACTATATCTCCTACTTCGAAGACCCCCTATATCCCGACTTTGTATACACGCAGCTTTGCTTTATCGCAATGTATTCTTGACGAGATGATTGCCGCGACCGGTGCAAATGACAGGGGTGTTTGGGAAACGGACACAATGACCGGAATAAACTGGTCAACTATGCCCGTGACAATTGTTGAGCTGGGTTTTATGACAAACCCCGATGAGGACCGACTGATGCAAACTCCGGAGTATCAACGGAAGCTTGTCGAAGGAATTGCAAACGGCATAGACTTTTTCTTAATTTTTGAGTTCGGCGATTAAATAATCCGGTGTATTCCACCGGATTTATTTTATATCAAAACCTTTGTTGAGCCTGCGGGTGTCTCCTTGCAGGCTTGTTATTTGCTTTCCGTCCAGATGCTCTAAAAAAGCCAGTGCGTATTTTCGTGATGTTCCCAACATGTCCCTGCACTCTGCAAGCGTAATACCGTCACTCTTTTCAAAATGCGCGCGAATTAAAGCAATTGCTTTTTCATAAACATTTTTTTGCCAGTAAATCTGCTGTGAGAGCATTACCAGTTTACCGCCGGATATCAAACTTTCGAATATCTGTTCGAATTCCCGCTTTTCATTTTTAGAAAACAGTGCGGAAAGCTCTTCGGGAGTTTTTACATCAAATCCCGATTTATCAAGCTCATTTTCCAGTTTTTCCAGTATCTTCGATTGTGATTCTGTGTATTTTATTCTGAAGTCGGGCAAACTCACTGTTTTATCTGTTTGTCTGATTATTTTATTGACTTCCAGAGCGTCAAATATAGCGTTTGCTTCGGTTGTACCTACATCCGGCAGCAGCTTTTGACGCAGCTCCGCAATGTTTATTCCGGCTCTTAACGGATTAGCTCCATGGTATTCAATAAGCAGTTCCTTGCATTCCTTACCTATACTCTTAAGTACTCTTGCCGATATGTACTTATCTTGTAAAAGCTTAACAAGGCTATTATTTGTAACCAGGTCTTCTATTGCTGATTTGCATGTTTTTATATCTAAGTCCGCACGCTTGCATAAGTCAAGCTCCGAAAATGCTGATCCTATTTCATATGCAACAAGATTTGTTATCTCCTCTGCATTTCCCTGCGCGCGGATTTTTAGCCCCTCTTTAACCGGCTCGCTGCGTGAGATTCGGTTTTTCGGCATTGAGTCCAAAATAATCCCGCCGCCGATTGTTTCCATCGGAGAATAAAAACGGACAACAAATCTGTCGCCCCGTTTACACGGCAGCGGCTCTTTTAATTTCAGCTTTGCATAGCAGCTTTCGCCGTTCTTCAGTTCGCTTTTGTCAAGCAGGAAAGCCTTTGTAATTAATGTTCTCGCGCCGTGATACAGATGAAGCTCCGCGCCGTTTTTAATTGTCCGCTGTGAATCAGACAGTACATTTATTTTAGCATCGATGGTGCTTGTAACATTCAGCATTCCTTCTGCTGTCAGTACATCTCCTCGTGATATGTTACCGCGCTTTATTCCCGCAAGACTTATTGCTGTTCTCTGTCCTGCATACGCTGCTTCTGTATTTTTGCCATGTACTTGAATATTACGGACAGGCGCTTTCTCTCCTTGCGGTTGTATCTCCGCTATGTCACCAACTTTTACAACACCTTCTATAAGTGTTCCGGTCACTACAATACCGAATCCGTCTATCGGAAATACTCTGTCAACAGGCAAGCGAAACGGTATTTCGATATCTTTCTCGATAACGCTGTCACGAAGCTCTTGCAGAGTTTCTTTCAGCTCCGATATGCCTTCTCCTTTTAAAGCAGATACCTCCACGATTTCCTTACCTTCAAGAAAAGTACCTGCAACCAACTGTGAAATATCGTCTGCTACAAGCTCAATCCAGTCAGCTTCTGCTTTATCAGATTTAGTTAATACAACCAGACCGTCGCTTATTCCCAGTTGTGTCAGTATCCCCAGATGCTCACGGGTTTGCGGCATAACGCCCTCATCGGCAGCCACAACAAGCATCGCTAAATCTATACCGCCCGCACCTGCCAGCATGTTTCGGATAAACCTTTCATGTCCCGGTACATCTATTATTCCCGCACGGCTGCCGTCATTGAAATCCAGATATGCAAAACCCGACTCGATTGTCACGCCACGGCGTTTTTCTTCTTCGAGCCTGTCTGTGTCTATTCCCGTAAGTGCTTTAACAAGAGCTGTTTTTCCGTGGTCAACATGTCCTGCCGTGCCTATAATAACATGCTTCATTTATGTCTCCGTCATTGCGAGCTATGCTTTTAATCCCCGGTTATTAACCGCTTATTTCCACTACAGCCTTTATGATATAGTTAAAATCGTCTTCAAACATCGTACGAACATCAAGCAATAATCTGTTTTCTTCAATGCGTCCGATTATCGGAACCGGAAGAAATCGCAGTTTCTGTCCCAGCTTATCCGTGCTTTCCTTACTTGAGATGGATATGGCATATGACTCAAGCTCGAGTCCGGGAACCGCTCCGCCACCCGCAACACTTTTTGTTTTTATGACTTTGACTTCTCCGCCGTTATTATTTATCTCATTACAAAGCTTCTCCGCTCGTAACCGTAGAGAATCCAAAGACATCGAAAGCATTGATATAACAGGAATATCTCTCTCGGCAACCTGAAAATCGCCGTAGACACGAAGTGTTGCTTCCAAAGCCGCAATTGTAATTTTATCCACTCTGAAAGCCCGGTATAACGGATGCTTTCTCATTGCGGAAATATACTTCTCCGACCCGAGAATAATTCCGCATTGCAGTCCGCCGAGCAGCTTATCACCACTGAACGAGACTATGTCAGCACCGTCTCTTAAGCTTTCTTTCGCAAGCGGTTCGTTCTTTAGCCCGTATCTTTTTACATCAATAAGTGCTCCGCTGCCAATGTCCTCAATAACGGGAATCCTGTGTTTTTTACCTAGCGAAGCCAGTTCACCTATAGAGACCGATTCTGTAAATCCAACTATTTTAAAGTTGCTTGAGTGTACTTTTAGAATTGCTTTTGTACTTTTATCTATTGCTGTTTCAAAATCGGTTATTCGGGTTTTATTTGTTGTTCCCACTTCCCGAAGCTCGCATCCGCACAAAGAGATAATGTCCGGAACACGGAAGCCTCCTCCGATTTCCACAAGCTCCCCGCGTGACACCAAAACATTACCGTCACTCGCAATTGCGGAGAGAATGAGCAAAACTGCCGCCGCGTTGTTATTTACTATAAGTGATGATTCTGTGCCGGTTATATCGCTGAGGTATTTCTCAACTCCGGCTGTGCGATTACCCCGCTCACCTTTTTCTAAATCGTATTCCAGTGTACAATAAGATGATGCGGCTTCAACCACGGTCTCCGCCGCCGCTTTTGAAAGACATGCTCTGCCGAGATTTGAGTGCAGAATAACCCCTGTGCCGTTAATAACACGCCTCACATCTTTATCGGTTTTGACACGTTCTACCGCCAACTCCACCGCATTTTTTGCAATCTCATCTTCATCCGGTATAAATTCAACAGTCCCTGCTTTAATACCCTCGCGCAGTTTTTCGAGCTTAATCCTGACAGCTTCCGCCACTTCATGGCGGTATACGCCGCAGTCAGTAATAAACTTGTTTTGCATAAGCTTGTCCACCTGCGGTATTTTCTTAAGTAAGTCCTTTTTATCCGTCATAGCTTAAACTCCTTATCATGACAATGATACTATCACATTAGATTAAATCGCTCAAGACTGTTCTTGCAAAAGCGACATGTTTTGCTTATACTATTGAAGCGACGTTATTACGCTGACTCAATAGAAAGGAGTGGTGAACCGATATGGATAGATTACCTTCGCTTTTTAATTACAGCACCGGCGGCGGCTGAGGGACAAAGATAGCTCCGGGTGAGCTTAGAAACATTCTTAAAAGCATATCCTGTACCGAAAACGACAGTTTGCTTGTCGGCTTTAGTTCATCGGATGATGCTGCGGTTTACCGCTTTGATGAAAAAAATAACCTTCTTTCAACAACCGATTTCTTTCCGCCGATGGTAGCTGACGCAAAAACCTTTGGCAGGATTGCGGCAGCAAATGCTCTAAGCGATATTTACGCAATGGGCGGAAAGCCGCTCTATGCTTTAAACATCGTTTGTTTTCCGCAAGACTTAGACAAGCGGCTGCTACAGGAAATCCTTGCGGGCGGTGCCGAAAAATGCGCTGAGGCAGACACGGTACTTGCCGGCGGGCATTCAATTTATGATGATGGCATAAAGTACGGTCTTGCCGTAACCGGTATGGTCGGTAATGACAGATTTTACCGCAATAATACACCAAGGCAAGGCGACAGGTTGATATTAACAAAAAAACTCGGCGTTGGCATTATTACCGCTGCCTACCGCGCGGGTGAAGCGGACGAAGAGGATGTAACCGAAGCAATTCATTCTATGGAGCGGTTGAATAAATATGCATCGGAAAAAATGACTGATTATAACATCAGCGCTTGTACAGATATTACCGGCTTTGGACTTATAGCGCATTTGCTCGAAATGACCGCCGGAAATGTCTCTGCTGAGATTTTCTGTGATAATCTTCCACATCTAAGTAATGTAAGGAATTATATCGAAGACGAGTGGATAACAGGCGGAGGTCAACGAAACCGGGAGTTTGTCGGCTCGCGTGTTGATACAGAAAAGTTGCCGCTTTGGATAAAAGAGCTGATGTTTGACCCGCAGACTTCGGGTGGTTTGCTGATTGCCGTTGATTCAAGCCAAGCGGATGAGCTGCTGAGTAAAATACAAACCGACGACCCGTATGCAGCGATTATCGGTAGTATTACTGAGCGCGGTGATAAGGAAATAGTGTTTGTTTAGTAAATGTCTATGCTATCAGTGGACAATTTACTCCGGCTTTTTCGCTAGTACGGGTCTTGTCGCCCTACTTACGCGAAGAATCAGTAGCAAACAGTCCACTGATAGCTAGGATTTCAAGAACGAAAGGATTAATCAAATTATGGCGCAAAAAACCATGATGGCATTGGTTAAGGCAGAAGCAAAACCGGGTCTTAAGCTCATGGAGGTCCCTGTTCCGAAAACAGAACCGGGGCAAGTTAAAATCAGGGTTCTGAAATCCGCTATATGCGGAACGGATTTGCATATCTATAACTGGGATGAATGGAGCCGGCGAACCATTAAAACCCCGCAGATTATCGGGCACGAGTTTGTCGGTGAGATTGTTGAACTCGGCGGCGGTGTCACAGAGTATAAAATCGGAGATATTGTCTCAGGCGAAGGACATATCGTTTGCAAAACCTGCCGTAACTGTATGGCGGGGCGTTTGCATTTGTGCAAGTTCACAATCGGAGTCGGTGTTAACAGAGATGGCTGCTTTGCCGAATACCTTGTTATTCCGGCTGAAAATGTTGTCCGGATTGTTGAAGGAATTCCGTTGGATGTTGCCGCATGCTTTGACGCTTTAGGTAATGCTGTGCACACCGCGCTAAAATTCGATTTGACCGGTGAGGATATTCTCATCACGGGAGCCGGACCGGTTGGCATTATGGCGGCGATTATTTGCCGTCATTGCGGAGCTAAAAAAATCGCCATAACCGATATAAACCCGTATAGACTGGAGCTTGCAAAGGAAGTATTACCAAGCGTGTGGACAGTAAATCCGAATGAAATCACAACGTCGGAGCTTATGAAGGAAATGAATATGACCGAGGGCTTTGATATAGGTCTTGAGATGTCCGGAAGTGACGCGGCATTTACAGATATGGTAGAGCATATGGGTAACGGCGGCAGAATCGCTTTGCTTGGAATTCACAGCGGAAGCACACAAATCAATTGGGATAAGGTTGTCTTCGGTGGTCTTACAATACAAGGTATATACGGGCGTGAGATGTTTGATACCTGGTATAAAATGATGTCTATGTTGCAAACGGGGCTGGATATTGAAAAGGTTATTACTCATCGTTTTGACGTAAAGGATTATGAAAAGGGCTTTGCTGCAATGCAAAACGGCGAATCCGGCAAGGTCGTACTCAACTGGGCAGAAAGAGGAACGAAGTAAAACGAGGTATACAATAATGGATAAAAATGCACTGAATATCTTTTCCGAAATTATAGATGATATCAAAGAACAAGGAACGTTTAAAAGCGAGCGTGTGCTCATTACGCCGCAATCGGGTCGAATAGACACCACTATGGTTGAGGGCACAATCAACATGTGCGCTAACAACTATCTCGGTCTTTGTAACGACCCCGGCGTGACCGCTGCCGCAAAAAAAAGCTATAAGGAGTGGGGGTACGGTCTTTCTTCAGTACGTTTCATCTGCGGCACCCAAGTTGTTCATAAAGAGCTTGAAGCCACCATATCCGGATTTCTCGGAATGGATGATACTATTCTCTATTCCTCCTGCTTTGATGCCAACACCGGGCTTTTTGAAACGCTGCTGGGCGAGGAAGACGCGATTATTTCCGATGAGCTGAACCACGCAAGTATTATTGACGGAGTCCGTCTTTGTAAAGCAAAGCGTCTGCGATATAAGAACAATAATATGGATGACCTCAAGCGTTGCCTGAAAGAAGCACAAGGGTCACGGATAAAAATGATAGTGACTGACGGTGTCTTTTCAATGGATGGCACTTTTGCCGATTTAAAGTCCATTTGTGATTTGGCGGATGAATACAAAGCTCTTGTAATGGTTGATGACAGTCATGCCGTCGGGTTTGTCGGGAAAACTGGAAGAGGAACACCTGAGTTTAACGGAGTTGAAGGTCGGGTTGATATAATCACCGGCACGCTCGGCAAGGCGCTCGGAGGTGCTTCGGGCGGCTATACTGCCGCACGCAAAGAAATCGTTGATTTATTACGGCAAAGAAGCAGACCTTATCTCTTTTCAAATACTCTTGCTCCCGCAATTGCCGCAACATCGCTGTATGTTTTTAAGTCGCTGGAAGCCGACACTTCAAGACGTGACAAGCTTGAAAAAAATACTGCCTTTTTCCGGGAGAAACTCGCCGCGCTCGGACTGAATGTTGTGCAGAGTACTCATCCAATCGTTGCAATAATGTTCGGCGATGCCAAGCTTACGGGCAATATCGCTGCATGGATGCTGGAGCATGGTGTTTATGTTGTAGGGTTCAGCTATCCTGTTGTTCCCAAGGATAAGGCTCGCATCCGGTGTCAGGTATCAGCTGCGCACACGAAGGATGATTTAGAGTTTGTTGTAGCGCAGTTTGAGACGGTAAAGAAGGAACTTTTATAAAGGGAAGGAATAATAAAATGTTGGAATTGCGTATTCACGGACGCGGGGGTACAGGTGTTGTCACCCTTGCCGATTTGCTCAGTAAGGCTGCGCTGGCTGCCGGAAAAGAAGCGCAGGCTCTGCCTTTTTTTGGTGTTGAGCGCCGCGGAGCTGTTATCAGAGCATGTTTTCGAATAAGCGACAAACCAATCAAGCAACGCTCAATGTCTTATCAGCCGGATGTACTTGCGCTGATGCATGAAAATATGCTGCCTCATGCCAGAAATGAGGGATTTACCGAGGGTGATGACGGTGCGGTACTTATTGTCAACGGTAAAACCCCATTAGATGCAAAAGGTGTTCAGTGGTTGATTGATGCTGAACAAATTGCCCGTGAGCATGGTTTGACTTTTGGTTGGGACGCATACATTAATGTGCCAATGGCGGGTGCTATTTCTAAAGTAATCGGAATACCTCTTGAGGCTGTTGAGTCCGCTATTGAGACTGTGTTCCAAGGTAAAAACGCGACAGCAAATCTTGCCGCCGCAAGAGACGCATATGAGCAAACAAAAAAAGTGAAGGGAGGGGCATAACGTGAAAGAATCAGACGATAGTTTAAAACGTGAAATCCTACAACCCATTTCCATGCCGATTGAAGGTGTAGCAGGGTTTACGAGCGCATGGAGCAGTCAATTTCCCGAAATTGATATGGAGAAATGTAACGGTTGCTTACTTTGCTGGATATTCTGTCCGGAAGCATTGATTACACGTGAAGACAGGTCTATTGACCTTCGTTATTGTAAAGGCTGTGGGGTTTGCGCCAGAGAATGCCCCGTTCATGCGATAGAGATGAAAAGAGAGGGGGCTGAATAGTGAGTAAGCGTATTGAAACAGGAAATACCGCATGTGCTTTAGCGGTGCAGGCTTGTAATATTGACTACATGGCGGCATATCCCATCACCCCCCAAACTACTTTATCCGAAAAAATAGCAAGCTGGGCGGCTTCAGGTGAGTTTAAAGGTAAATATGTACTGGTTGAATCGGAACACAGCGCGATGAGTGCTGTAACGGCAGCGTCGGCAACCGGCGCGCGGACATTCACCGCCACATCTTCTCAGGGGCTTTTGCATATGCATGAGATTTTACATTACGCGTCCGGCGGAAGGCTTCCCGTAGTTATGGCAAATATTAATCGTGCCGTTCTTGCCCCATGGTGCTTATACGCAGACCATCAGGACAGCATTTCGCAGAGAGATACGGGCTGGCTGCAGCTATTCTGCGCATGTCATCAGGAAATCTACGACTCGGTTTTTCTTGCGTATAAGGTTGCGGAAAAAACAGAAATACCGGTAATGATAAGTTATGACGGCTTTCTGCTTTCGCATTCATTATTACCTTTTGATACGGTTGATGATGAAATAATAAAAAAATATCTGCCCGACAGAGACCCCGCATGGTTTCTGCATCCCGAAAACGGCGGCAACTTCTCCAATGTAGCAATGGCTGCCGAATATTCGGCATATCGCCATAGACTTGCCGATGATACAATGGCTTCATTGCAGGTATTCCGCGATGCTATTAATGAATATGAAAACCTGACGGGACGCAAACAACCGGGGCTGATTGAAGCCTCCGGTCCGGAAGATGCAGAAATATTCATTCTTTCTATGGGCTCAATGGCGTCGGAAATGGAGATTGTTGCATCTGAGCTTACTACGCAAGGTAAAAAAGCTTCCGCATTAAAAGTCAGGCTGTACAGACCCTTCCCCTCTGAGGAATTGGCTGATATTCTCCCTGACGGCAGTACATTGATTGTGCTTGACAGAAACATTGCGTATGGTCACCACGGCGGCGTTTTGTACATGGAAGCACGGTCGGCGCTGTACGGCATAAATAAGAAAATTAAAGTTCTGGGTGGTTCCGTTGGTCTCGGCGGAGTGGATTTAACTACATCAGTATTGCTTGATGAGGTTAACCGCTTGCTAGGAGGTGAGAAGGCATGAGTGAGAACATAAGAGAGAACAAGCTTGAAAGTGCCGTAAACCCGATGGTTGGTTTGCCGCATGGAGAGATTTCAAAAGACAAAAGCCATAATAATGAAGAGGTTGCCGCTCTTTCTTCGAAGCTTGCCGATATGCCTGATTATGAAATGGTTTTAAAAGGTACAGGAGCTTGCGCGGGTTGCCCGTCCCCTATGGGACTTCGGATTGTCGGAAAGGTTCTGGGACCGAACTCGGTTGTTGTAATGACTCCGTCTTGTACAGTCGCCAGCACCGGTATGATGCCAAAAAGCTGCTTCGATATCCCTGTACTAAACTGTGCTTTCGCGTCCGCCGCGGCAACGGCATCAGGAATAACCGGGGCTTATGACGCTTTGATAGAGAAAGGCCGTATCAAAGGACCGAAGCCGACAGTTTTTACATGGATTGGCGATGGCGGAACATATGATATCGGTCTTCAAGGCTTATCGGCTGCGGCTGAGAGAAACGAAGATTTTATCTACTTCTGTTATAACAATGAAGCATACGGAAACACAGGTATGCAAAGAAGCGGAGCTACACCGCTTCACGCAATAACGACAACTACACCGGGCGGAAAAACCGAGAATAAAAAGAACTTGCCGATTTTGATGCTGGAGCATAAATGCGCGTATGTCGCAACAGCCTCCATATCATATCCGCAAGACTTATTCCGAAAAGTCGCAAAAGCAAAAGCCATTAAAGGATTTCGTTATATCGAAGTTCATTCACCATGCGGACCGGGATGGAAAATCCCATGGAGTGAAACCGTAGACATGGGCAGGCGTGCTGTTAAAACCGGCGCATGGGCACTCTGGGAATCGGAAAACGGCAAGTTTACAATCAACCCGCCTACTTTGCAAATTGCTCAAGGAAAAGCAAAGCCTGCGTCATTAGAAGAGTACGTCGGACTGCAAGGCAGATTCGCTTTGGTAACAAGAAGCCCGGATAAGGATAAAATCATCGCCGAAATGGAAGAGGACATACAAAATGACCTCAAGCGACTTCTGGCGAGGTTGTAATGCGAATCATGTATATAATAAAAGAAGTAATAAATCCCGATGAGAAGTCGGCAATATGTGATGCTATACTTCGGGCATTGCCGAGTTGGTTTGAGATTGAAGAAAGTATTGTTGATTATGCCCGGCAAGTGAAGGTTATGCCTTTTTATGCTGCTTACTCCGACGAGGGTGCTGTCGGCTTTGTTGCGTTGAAAATTCACAACCAATATACCGCTGAAGTCTGTGTTATGGGTGTTTTACAGGAATACCACAGGCAAGGTGTCGGCAAGCTGCTGCTCGAACGATGCGATGTGTATTGTAAGGATAACAATATTGAATATCTGACGGTGAAAACATTGGATGAATCGAGAGAGAGTAACAGTTACAGAGGAACCAGATTGTTTTACCAGTCAATGGGGTTCAGACCGTTAGAGGTTTTCCCGCTGTTTTGGGATGAAGACAACCCCTGCTTATTTATGGCAAGGTATATATCAGGCTGACAAGACCTCATACCTGCGATAATTTCAATTTTCTCTTGACATAATATTATTGTTAATGATATAGTCAGTTGACTTTCACTCAGGAGAGAACCAATGAACAGAATCGTTTCCCCACAATCATTACTTATAGTTATTAGGCGGTCGCGCCGGTAAGCTCATTGGAGTCAGCCGGTGTGGGCGCAAAAGCTGCGTTGCATCGGACAGGGGATGACTAAAGCAAAACAACTCCGAAACGATGCGAGGTTTCGGAGTTTTTCATTTCTGTCAAAACCTTTGCAAAATGTTGACAAGTCAGACCTTTCTTGATAAATTATACAAGCTGTATCGATTGTGAGGAACGAAATAATGACCGGCAATCCGATTTTAGAACATATCAGACGAAAAACAATCATAACCGGGCATTATGGAAGTGGAAAAACTGAGTTTGCGGTTTCTCTGGCTATGCTTCTTGCAAAAGACTATTCAAACGCGGCGCTCACTCAGAATGACAAGCTTGCAATCATCGACCTTGATATTATAAATCCTTATTTCCGCTCACGTGAGCAGAGAGACCTGCTGAAAAACAATGGCATTGAAATTTTTGGAAGTGCGTTTGAAACCGAAAGCACAGCGGAAGTGCCCGCACTTAGCGCAAAGCTACGCGCCCCGCTAGAGGACAGTTCCTGCCGCGTTGTAATTGATACAGGCGGCAATGATGCAGGCGCACTGGTGCTAAACCAATTTTCAAAATATTTCACAGATGATGAAACCACCGTGCTTGCTATAGTTAATGCAAATCGACCGGATACATGCAGCATTGATGGAGCACTTGAACATATTAAGGCGATTGAATATATAACCAATCTGAATGTAACTTATATTGTCAACAATACGCATATGCTTCGCGAAACCACAGTCGCCGACATTCAAGCGGGACAAAACCTCTGCGAAGAGATTTGTGAAAAAACAGGAAAAAGCCTCTTATGCAGTTGTTACCCCAAAGGGATAATAAACCCCGATGAGTTAACCGGGATTTCTGATAATCTAATGCCACTGGGGCTGTACATGCGCCCGACATGGTTGGATAAATAGTACGAGGAACGAGGAGATTTGAATATGGCAAAATTTGAAGTACGTTTCGACGGCAATTTCTGTAAAGGTTGTGATTTATGCGGTATGGCATGTCCGAAGGATATCATTAAGATGAGTTCACATATTAATGACAAAGGCTATACTCCCGCAGAGATTACCAATATGGATGATTGCATAGGCTGTAAAGCTTGCGCGCTGCTCTGTCCCGATGGCGCGATATCAATCTATAAGGAGGATGCAGCGGTATGAGCAAAAGAATATTAATGAAAGGCAATGAGGCTTTTGCCGAGGCTGCAATCCGCGGCGGTTGCCGTTATTATTTCGGATATCCGATAACACCTCAAAATGAGATTCCCGAATACATGTCGCGTGAGCTTCCGAAACGCGACGGGCATTTTATACAAGCCGAAAGCGAGCTTGCGGCTGTTTATATGGCATACGGCGCGGGTGCCGCCGGTGGAAGGGTTTTTATAACCTCTTCTTCCCCGGGAATCGCGCTGATGCAGGAAGGCTTCAGCTTTATGTGTTCGGCGCAGGTTCCGACAGTTGCTCTGACAGTTTCACGCTGCGGTCCCGGAATCGGTGGTATACAGCCGGGTCAGGCGGATTATTTCCAAGCCACACGCGGCGGCGGAAACGGCGACTACAAGGTTCCGGTTTTTGCACCGTCGACCATACAAGAGGGTGTGGATTTAGTATATGAGGCGATGGACCTTGCCGATGAGTACAGAAACCCGATATTCATATTCGCCGATGGTTTGCTCGGACAGATGATGGAGCCCGTAAGACTTCCCGAACAACGCAAATTCGTCCAATCAAATGAAATCAGAGCGGTTAAGCCGTGGGCGCTGACGGGTTACGGCGATGATGATTCTAAACGCAATTCAATCACATCGCTTCGTATTCAACCCGAAGTGCTGGAAAAACATGTTGAACATATTTTCGAGAAATATGCAAAAGCCGAAAAAGAGCTCGTACGGGTCGAAACAATCGGCGTAGAGGATGCGGATGTTGTTATTGTTGCATTCGGCACAATGGCGCGTATCACAAAAGAAGCTATTGAGATTTTAGCGGAGCAAGGCATAAAAGCCGGGCTTATCCGCCCGATATCTCTCTGGCCATTCCCATACTGCGCTTTTGACAAAATCACCAATAAAACAAAAGTCGTCATTTCGGCAGAGCTGTCTATGGGTCAAATGATTCAGGATGTCCAACTCGGTGTCAGCGGTCGCTTCCCTGTCCGGCTTCTCAGCCGTACAGGCGGCGTAGTTCCTACATCGCCTGAGATTGTAGAGCGGACAAAGAAAATTCTGGAAGAAATGGAGGGGTAAGAAATGAATCCAGTATATACATATACAAAAGGTATGGTTCCGGTGGAAACTATTTATTGCCCCGGATGTACTCACGGAATAGCACACAGACTTGTTACGGAAGTTCTTGAAGAAATGGGCAAGCTCGGCAGCACAATAGGCTGCGGACCTATAGGCTGCAGCGTTTTTGCGCATAGATATATGAATGTTGATATGATGGAGTGTCCGCATGGCAGAGCTCCCGCAGTAGCATCAGCTATCAAGCGTGTGCATCCGGACAACTTTGTATTTACTTATCAGGGCGACGGCGACCTCGCATCAATCGGCACAGCGGAAATTATCCATGCTGCAGCTCGAGGTGAGAAAATAACAACATTCTTTATAAATAACGCTATTTACGGCATGACCGGCGGACAAATGGCTCCGACAACTCTTATCGGTCAAAAATCTACTACAACACAATCCGGAAGAACTGTTGAGCAGGCGGGTGCTCCCATGCGCATAAGTGAGCTTATTTCAAATCTTGACGGTGCCGTATATGTTGAACGTGTTGCGCTGAACAATGTCGGTAATATCAACAAAGCAAAAAAAGCTGTTCGTCGCGCGTTTGATGTTCAGGAGAAGAAACTCGGGTTCTCTCTGATTGAGTTTATATCATCCTGTCCTACTCACTGGGGTAAATCTCCGGTAGAATCCATGAAGCAGCTTGAAGAAAAAATGCTCCCGTACTATCCGTTGGGTGTATATAAGTCACCGGAAGGAGGGGAAGAGTAATGGCTACTCATAAAATGTTCTTCGCCGGTTTGGGCGGTCAGGGTATTATGTTGATGGGGCAAATTATTGGCTCGGCAGCGATACATGAGGATAAGGAATCGACTTTTTTCCCGTCATACGGTCCGGAAATGCGCGGCGGTACGGCAAACTGTACTGTTATTGTGTCCGATAAGCCGATAAGCAATCCGGTTATCTCCGAGTCCGACTGCGTTGTTGCAATGACATTGCCGTCAATGCTTAAATTCGAACCTACACTCAAGCCCGGTGGTTTTTTATTTATTAATACGTCGATGATTCATCAGGCTCCAAAACGAAACGATATCACCGTTTACGAAATCCCTGTTTCTGATATGGCTAATGAGCTTGGTAATCCGCGTGTCGCAAATATGATTATGCTGGGTGCGTTTGTCCGTAAGACAAATGTTGTTAAAGCTGAAAGTGTGGAGGAGGTCATTCGTGAGGTGTTTGGTGCAACAAAAGCCGAGCTGATTGATCTTGAAATGAAGGCTTTTCACTATTGGAATCAATAAGTTATAACTTTATGTGCGCTTGCACTCGAAACTGTATTTTTAGCGATTTCGTCGCTCAGACAAGTGCGCTTCTTTGTAACGAATGAGTAAACATCAACGTGATACATCGCGCACAAACTCGCTTTGGAAATCGAAAAACACAGATTCCTCGTCGCGCTTCAATTTATAACTAAAACTAACTTAATAAGGATAAATAACATGAAATACAACTTTGATATTCAAAAAACAAAATCACCGAAAACCAAGCCGGATCCAAATACATTAAAATTCGGTAAGGAGTTTTCCGACCATATGTTCATTATGGAGTATGAGACAGGCAAAGGCTGGTTTGACGGGCGTATTGTGCCGTACGGTCCTCTTTCGCTTGACCCTGCCGCTGCTGTGTTTCACTATGGGCAGGAGATGTTTGAGGGTATGAAGGCATATCGTACCAAGAGCGGGCGCATTCAGCTTTTCCGTCCGTATATGAATGCCGAGCGTACACGTAAAACAAATGAGCGTATGTGCATGCCTGATATTGATGCCGAGTTATTTGTCGAAGCTATTAAAGCTCTTGTAAATGTTGAGCGTGATTGGATTCCGGAGAAAGAAGGAACCTCTCTTTACATTCGTCCGTTTATTATTGCCGATGACCCGTTTTTGGGCGTTCAGGCGGCAAATCATTATATGTTCATAATTATCCTTTCGCCTGTCGGTCCGTATTACGATATTCCCGGTGGCGGAATGGCTCCCACCAAAATCTTCGTTGAGGAAGAATTTGTCCGCGCCGCAGTCGGCGGTGCGGGTTTTGCCAAGGTCGGCGGCAACTACGGTGCCGCGCTGAAAGCTCAGACAAGAGCGGCGGAAATGGGCTGCGCCCAGGTTCTGTGGCTTGATGCTGTTGAACACAGCTATGTCGAGGAAATCGGCACATCCAATGCTTTTTTTCAAATTGATGATGAAGTTATCACAGCCCCGCTTCTCGGTACGATTCTGCCCGGGGTTACAAGAGCTTCCGTAATTGAGCTTCTTAAAAAATGGGGCATTAAAATCAAAGAAGAACGACTTAGAATCGGCGATGTCGCAAAAGCCGCCGAAGAAGGTCGTCTCAAAGAGATTTTTGCTTCAGGCACTGCGGCAGTGATATCGCCGGTCGGAGAGTTGAAATTTAAAGATAAAAACCTTACAATCGGTGACGGTGGTGTCGGACCACTTGCACAAAGACTATACGACACGCTTTACGGTATCCAAACAGGCTCCATTGCCGATGATATGGGTTGGACAGTAGAGGTATAATAAAACACACATGAGAACAGGTTCTCTTGTGGTGCTGTTAATACCATACACCACAGGAGAATCTTTTTTACCGAAAGGATTGATTAACAGATGCATAATGTAAAAATATCCGATACAACACTGCGGGAATCCGAACAGGCACTCGCGGCAAAGCTGAGCTTTAAGGAAAAGCTTGAAACCGCAAAGCTTCTTGAGAAGTTGCAAGTCGATATCATTGAAACCGGTGCTGTAGGTGATTCCCCTGCCGACGCGGCATTTATCAGGACACTTGCCACAACGCTGGGGTATAGTACTCTCTGTGTACCTGTTTCACTGGATAAGACCGCCATAGACAGAACCTGGACCGCGCTTTCCAAATCTAATAAGCCCCGGCTGAATTTGATTGTTCCAACCTCGACTGTCGGAATGGAATATCAGCATCAGATGAAAGCCGAAAAGCTTTTACCTCTTGTTGGTGAGATTGTTTTGCATTGCGTATCTCTTTGTCCCGATGTCGAGTTTACTGCCGAGGATGCTGTGCGCAGTGAACCGGAGTTTCTTGCCGACGTATTAAAAGCTGCGATATCCGCCGGAGCAAAGACAATTACTCTTTGCGATTCGGTTGGTGAGCTACTTCCGGAAGAACTCTCGAAGTTTATTTCTTCGGTATATAAAATGATTCCGGAGCTTAGCAACGCCGTTGAAAAAGGCTCGATAACCCTCGCGCTTCATTTTAAAGATAATCTGGGACTTGCTTCCGCCGCCGCAATAAACGGCATCAACTCGGGTGCCGGGCTTATAAAGGTATCTTCCGGTTCGGGTTTGGGTACGCTTTCACTCGAGCAGTTCCTTAATGTACTTAAGGTTCGCGGTGATACACTCGGCATCTCGTCAAATGTAAGCACTGTTGCTCTTCAACGCACTTGTGCCAGACTTTCGGCACTTACGGGTGCATCTGATACGGGACGCAGAGCATCTGCAGATATAACCGAAACAAATGGCGATGATTCGGGTTTACCTGAAATAACAAACATCGACCAGCTCAGAAGTTTTATTACATCTATCGGATATGATGTTTCCGAAGAAGATATCGAACGCATTTATGCGCAATATCAGGAGATTTCACGCGGTAAAAAGGTTGTCAGCCGTGACGTTGAAGCACTTATTGCCGAAACAGCCGGACAGGCACCGCCGACGTATATGTTGAAAAACTATGTAATAAACAGCGGAAACGCTATAGCCGCAACAGCATATATTGAGTTTATTAAAGACGGAGTTGTCAGCACTGCGCTCTCGGCAGGTGATGGACCGATAGATGCGGCATTTATGGCTGCCGAGCAGATATTCGGAACTCATTATGAGCTTGAGGAATTTCAAATACATGCTGTCACCGGCGGTCGCGAAGCAACGGGCGACGCACTTGTAAAAATACGTCACGATGGCAAGCTGTATTCGGGACGAGGTGTTTCGACCGATATTGTGGGAGCAAGCATCCGTGCGTATCTCAGCGCGGTTAACAAAATCGTACATGAGAACTAGAGGCAATCAGGTCAGGACACGGAAAGATTTTTCGTAAGGCTCAGAATGACCGTGAATAAGCCTCGAAATGACAGTGAATAAGCCTCGAACAGACAAAATATAAGGAATATATTTATGAAACTATCGTATAAAACAAATGCGTGGGCGAAATTAACATGGAGTGAGCATTGTGAGCTTGCGGAAAAAATGGAGCTGGACGGGCTTGAGCTTTGTTATTCCCCCTCTGAAGCAAACGATTTAATAAACGACGCACAAATCAGACAGCAGTTTCTGCGCCGTTTGAGCGAAAAACAGCTTGAAATTGCGTGTGTTTCGGTAGATGTTTCGGGAGGTCTGATTTCCGCCGCTTCCGGAATAATTTCTATTTCAAACGAGAAAAAAAGCACTACACCGAAAATCCCTCGAAGCATTCCCGGAGAGCTTGTGGCCGAACCCTTTGATTCCGCATTAAATATAGCGGCTGATTGTATCGAGCTGGCAAGAATCCTCCGCACACCATATGTCTGTCTCGATATGGATTTTGAGACGGATTCCGATGA
>Ga0123356_10001891_pt1 | contig 22696 bp, 17 predicted proteins | sample TergutEmb28metaG_2_FD_92546 | JGI IMG/M metagenome (GOLD analysis project Ga0123356, IMG submission 92546) | Embiratermes neotenicus P3 segment gut microbial communities from Petit-Saut dam, French Guiana - Emb289 P3 | ecosystem: Host-associated > Arthropoda: Insects > Digestive system > Gut ...
GGCGTCTCCGATGTCTTGCGAATAAGAAGGGCTCGGTGAGTGATGTCGGTTCCGGGAATATCGTAATCATAGTGTCCTTCCATTTCTGCGCCCAGAAATACTACTGCGCTCTGAGCTTCCAAAGTCTCATTCTCGGAATCGGTAGTTTTCATAGCGATAAACAACCCGCCGACACGGACAAAAGGTAAAGACAGTTCACAAAGGACGTTGAGCCGCGCAACGGCACGCGAAACAGCAATATCATACTGTTCGCGCATGTCCGGGTTGTGTGCGGCATCTTCTGCCCTTGCTTTTATACAAGTTGCTTTAAGTCCGAGCTCTGCGCATAGATCCGACAAAAAAGAAACACGCTTGCCTGTTGAGTCCAGTAGTGTTAAGTCTATTGAGGGACTTGCAATCTTGAGCGGTACGCCGGGAAATCCTGCGCCGCTGCCAATGTCAATAACGCTTGTGTCGTTAAATGTCGCAGCATTAAGAAGTGCGAGAGAATCAAGAAAATGCAAGCGCGCGACTTCCCCCTCACCGGATATCGCAGTCAGATTGACAATCTGTCCGCGCTCTTCAAGGAAATCGTAGTATGCTCTAAACGCCGCCTCTGTCCCGGGCGGCACTCCAATATTAAATTCTTTTACACCCTGTTCGATGATGGCAAATATAACATCAGACATCACACCAAGCATTATATGATGTTTTCTCACACAACGCAAGTTATTTATTGTATGTTTCTAAATCTTGATTAATTATTGGCAGCACGTAACAAGTTTAAAGATTTTTTGTGCTTGACAAATCGATTTTACTTATATATTATAACAATAGTTGAGCAACTATTCAACCATAGTGATGAGAGTGAGGATAAGTCTATGATAAGAGAACATTACTCTTGTGATTGCGAAGTCATTCATGAAGACCTTGTGGCTCGCGTTCGTGAAAAAATGCCGGAAACAAATGATCTAAACAATCTGGTTAGCTTCTATAAACTTCTTGCAGACAGGACACGTATTCGTATTCTTTGGGCATTATCCTATGAAAGACTGTGCGTGTGTGATTTAGCCAACCTCTTGGGTATGACAAAGTCGGCTACCTCACATCAACTTAAATACCTTCGACTGGCAAAAATCGTTAAATATGATAAACGCGGTAGAGAAGTCTACTACTCTTTGACCGATGAACACATAAGAGATGTTTTTCAAAAAGCGTTAAATCACATTCGGGAATGATAGAGCCCGGGGTATACAAGGAGATAGAATTATGTCAAACGACCAAACAACAAATGATTCATGCTGCTCAAGTTGCGGTTGTTCCGGAGTAAACGGGAATACAATCGTAAATGAAAGCGAGCAAACCGACAAAGGAAAAATCCTGTGGTTTATTACGGGGGCAGTCCTTCTTGCCGCAGGGATTCTACTTGATCGTTTCACAACGATAAGTGCTTACTACACATTGGCGATATTCGTTCTCAGCTATCTCCTGTTAGGTGGCGATGTTATTTTGCATGCGGTAAAAAACATTTTCAGGGGCAAAGTTTTTGATGAAAGCTTCTTGATGGCGGTTGCCACAATAGGTGCATTTGCAATAGGAGAATATGCTGAAGCAGTAGCTGTCATGCTCTTTTATCAGGTTGGTGAGTTCTTTCAAGAAAGGGCTGTCGGCAAATCAAAGAAAAACATTGCCCGCTTGATGAACATCAGACCCGACTATGCTGTTTTACGAACAGAAGACGGTGCGGAATTAAAAGTTTCACCGGACTCCGTAAAAGTAGGAGACGTGATCATTGTTAGACCCGGTGAAAGAATCCCGCTCGACGGCATAGTGACAGATGGCTCAGCAATGCTCAACACATCAGCGCTGACCGGCGAATCTGTTCCTCGTAGGGTAGAGATATCCGATACGGTTCTGTCGGGTAGTGTCAATCAAAACGGAGTGCTGATAATAAAAGTTACGGAAGTATTCGGACTATCAACAGCTTCAAAAATAATAGATCTTGTTGAAAACGCGGCTGTAAAAAAGGCTCCAACCGAAAAATTCATAACTAAGTTTGCCGGTTACTACACACCGGTTGTCGTTGGGCTCGCATTCTTGCTTGCTGTTATACCTCCTCTTCTATTTGGTGAATCATGGGATCAATGGATACATCGAGGATTGATATTTTTAGTTATATCCTGCCCTTGTGCGCTGGTCATATCGATTCCTCTAAGTTTTTTCGGCGGAATCAGCGGCGCATCAAGAAATGGCATTCTGGTAAAAGGCGGGAATTATCTGGAGGCACTCAATTACCTTGACACCGTTGTCTTTGACAAAACAGGAACGCTGACAAAAGGAGTGTTTAACGTAACGGAAATCTGCTCGGTGCCGGGAGTTGAAAGAGATGAGCTTTTAGAGCTTGCTGCTTATGCAGAAGCATACTCTAATCACCCGATTGCAGTTTCGATCCTGCGGGAGTATGGTAAAGATATAAATAAAAACGAACTGTCCGACTACATCGAGATAGCCGGACATGGAGTGAGTGTGAATGTAAACGGAAGAAACATTCTTGCAGGAAGCAATAAACTGATGCAGCAAAAGAAAATTACGTTTGCAGAAGCGAATAAAACAGGCACAAAAATTTACATCGCGGTAGACGGGATTTTTATGGGGTGCATAATAATCTCCGATGAAACAAAGCCGGACAGCTACAATGCAATCAGCGAACTTAAAGCACTGGGTATCAGAAAAACAGTGATGTTAACAGGTGATGATAAGCAAATAGCGGCAGCACTAGCTGACGAGCTTAAGATTGACGAGATATACAGCGGATTACTGCCACAAGAAAAAGTTGAAAAACTGGAGCAACTCGGTGCACAAAAAAATAAGAATGGTAAACTGGCATTTGTTGGAGACGGAATAAACGATGCCCCGGCTCTTGCTATGGCAGATATAGGCGTAGCAATGGGCGCGCTGGGTTCAGATGCGGCAATTGAAGCTGCCGACGTGGTGCTAATGACGGATGAGCCGGGCAAGCTGGTTAAGGCTGTTAAGGTAGCGAGACGGACTAAGCGTATAGTTTGGCAAAATATCATTTTCGCACTGGGTGTGAAATCCGTCTTTCTTATACTTGGGGCATTTGGTATTGCTACGATGTGGGAAGCAGTCTTCGCTGATGTGGGAGTAGCATTGATTGCGGTCTTTAATGCAATGCGAGTAATGAACGCTAGTGTTTAGGCACACGAATCATATTTGATAAAATCAGGTTCAGAACTGAGATGACAAGCCCTCCGCAAAATACGTAGACATAACCGATACCCATATTCGATGCCCAGAGAATGCCCGCAAAAGTTGGCATAGACATTGATATCACATGATCAAAGGAAATCCCCATTGCCAGCGTTGCAGAAACTTCGCTGGCATCGTCTGTAAGTCTTCTGACATACGTCGTGCGTGCCATTCCGGCTCCGGAGAAAAGATTATCGATGATATAGCAGCATGAAACAACAACAAGTGCAACAAACTCGGGAAACAACAACTTTGAAAATGCGAAACCGAGACATGCAATCAGAAGGAGCGCAGCTTCCAGCATGAGCACAAACCGCTCTCCTTTACGGTCGATAAGACCTCCAAGCCACGGACGAAAGAAAACGTTTAATAGTGCAACAAAGAAAAAGAGCATAGTTATAGTAGACACGGGCTGCTGATAAACAGTTATTAGCAGCCACGGTACAAACGTGATAGTAATCTGTTTTCGAGCTCCAAATATGATGCTCAAAACATAAAAAAGTTTGAACTTCTTATTATATACAAATCGTTGCTTTCGGATTTCTGTTTGTCCGGGACTTATAAAAAGAAAAACCACGCCGGCAAGAAGCATAGCGACCGCTCCAATTGTAAATGAAACAACGAAGGGTATATTTAAAAACCGGTAGAGAATATATAAAGACGCTGCCGTTATAATAAGCGCAGCAGTATTAACACCTTGCACCTCGCCGAGCCTGCGTCCGATTTTTCCATCTTTAGCAAACGACATACTCAATGCGCCCTGTATAGGCATATACATGTGTGTCCCCATACTATATAGCATCATTGTTGCAACGACCGGCCAGTAACCGGAAGGAATCAAACCAAAAGCAAAAAGCCCCAAACCTCCAAGGATATTAGCAATTGCGGCGGTTCGTACATCGCCCAAAAATGCCAGCGCTCCGACAACAAAAACTACCAATAGACCCGGTAGCTCACGTGGTATTTCAAGAAGAGTCCGCTGAGTTATAGTAAAATGCAAATCTTCGACCAGGCGATTGGAAAAAGAAGTACTCTCGACCGCCATAGTGACTCCCAGTAGTGCACTAGCAACTAAAAAAAGCAGAAAGTCTCGAGATATGACTTTCTTGCCTATCCGAATCTCCTTCATTTAAGCGTCCATCCCTTTTATGGCAAACATTGCTTTTCTTTAATATCCATAAGATAGAATTCGGTCCAAATTCAACGAATACTATGAATCAGCCCGGATTACTTCCAACCCGCCAAGATACTTTCGCAACACTTCCGGCACTATAATACTACCGTCCTTTTGCTGGTTCTGCTCAACAAGGGCCGGCAAAATCCTGCTGGTTGCAAGACCGGAGCCGTTTAAAGTATGCATGAACTCGGGCTTGCCGGTAGATTCTCGTCTAAATCGCATAGCACCTCGCCTAGCTTGATAACAGCGTGCGTTGGAAACCGAAGAAACCTCTTTATATCCATTCATAGATGGTATTTGTATCTCAATATCATAAGTACGTGCCATAAGTGCAGAACAATCACCCGCAGCAAGCTTGACAGTTCTGAAATGGAATCCCAAATCTTTGACGAGAGCCTCTGCTTTCCTTACAAGCTCATCAAATGCTTCTGCAGAGCCTTCCGGTGTTGTAAACTGGAACATCTCAACTTTATTGAATTGATGTCCGCGCACCATACCGCGCTCATCTGCGCCGTATGTGCCGGCTTCGCGTCGGAAACAGGGAGTATATGAAAAATATTTCTTAGGTAAATCGGCTTCCGACAGTATTTCGTCACGATGTATTGAAGCGAGTGCCGCTTCGGCTGTTGGCAGCATATAGTGGATTCTGTCATCCGTCGGGTTAGCGATCTTGTAGACTTCATCGGCATACTTCGGAAATTGCCCCGCAGCCAAACCGCACTGGAACTCAAGCATATGCGGCACCAGTAAGAACTCATATCCATCAGCAATATGTGCATCGATGAAATAATTCAACAATGCCCATTCCAACCTTGAACCAAGCCCGCGATAAACCCAAAAACCGCTGCCTGCAAGTTTGACGCCACGCGAATAGTCAATAAGTCCAAGTGCAGCGCAGAGTTCTATATGGTCTTTTGGCTCAAAATCAAACTTATGCGGCTCGCCAAAGAATCTCAGAGGTTCGTTGTTCTCTTTTCCTCCGGACAATAAGTCGTCATCAGGAGGATTAGGCAGGCTAAGCATAAGTTCGTCAAATTCGTTTTCAACTTCGCGCAGTTCAAGTTCGGTAGTACGTATCTTCTCTTTTAATGCATTAAGACGCGCAAGGACCGGGGCTGGATCGCCGCCCTCTTTTTTTATTTGCGGGATTTGTTTTGAAGCTTTATTTTGCTCTGCTTTGTCCGTTTCGCTTACAGTGATAAGAGCTCGACGCTGAGCGTCAAGCTTGATTATCCGGTCAATCTCTGTTTGACAGTTTGCACCTTTCTTTAGCAGGCTCTGTTTAATGACATCGGGATTTTCGCGTATAAGCTTAATGTCAATCATCCTTGATCACCTCACTGATTTCACCGGCTAACAACACATCAAAGAGTGTTTCAAAGTCCTCTTGATCGTAGTACTCCAACTCGATTTTGCCTTTTCCCTTGCTTTGCTTTATTGTCACGCGGCGTCCCAAAGCGGTAGCAAGGCGGTTTTGTGCTTCCAGCAGATAGTTAACTTCAATACAAAGCTGCTTTGAGCGACCGGATTTTTCACGACTAAGTTTCCTTACAAGCGCTTCTACCTCGCGCACACTCATGTCGTTATTGATAATTATCTTTGCGGCTTCACGCATACGCTCATCGCTTTTGAGCGCAAGTAAGGCGCGGGCGCTTCCGGCAGAGAGCTCCTTGCGTAAAACAAGCTCGATCAATTCATCAGACAGAGAAAGCAATCGAAGAGAATTTGCTACCGCCGGACGTGATTTGCCTATGCTTTGCGCGACGTCTTCCTGCGTCATGTCGAACTCTTCCATTAGAGCTTTATAACCACGCGCTTCTTCTATCGGACTTAGATCCTCGCGTTGGAGGTTTTCGACCATAGCCAGCTGAAGGGCAGTTTTATCATCGGCAATGACGATTCTTACGGGGACTTTATCGAGACCGGCTTCACGGGATGCGCGCCATCTGCGCTCTCCGGCAATTATCTGATAATACCCATCTTCAATACTTCGGACCATTATTGGAGAGAGGACTCCATGTTCGCGGATAGAGTCTGCCAACTCATGAATTCCTTCCTCTTCAAAAAGTGTGCGGGGCTGATTTTGCTTCGGCTCGATTCGCTGCAGCGGGAGGTATTCAAAATCGTTTGCAGCGGCATCTATCGCTGCGTCGCCAAGCAATGCGCCAAGACCTTTACCCAAGCCTTTTCTACTCATATCGAAATGATCATTCCTTTCGTACAACATGAGACACAAACAATCACTTTAAAGAATTGCTTTGCCAAATTAAGTGAAAGTGTTTATTTTGACGTATTATTGTTCCTTTTAATGAATTCCTTTGCGAGCTCTTGATATGCCTGCGAACCGCGCGATGCGCGGTCATAAACCATTACCGGTTTACCATGACTTGGTGCCTCGGCAATGCGAACACTTCGCGGGATTGCTATATTGTAAGTTTTCTCTTTAAAGTACTTCTTTATCTCGGTTGCAATCTGAGACGACAAATTCGTACGGGAGTCATACATTGTGAGTAAAACACCTTCGATTTCAAGCTCAGGATTGTGCACTTTTTTTATCATTCGAATAGTTGTCATTAAGTCAGAAAGCCCTTCCAGTGCAAAGTACTCGCATTGTACAGGCATTAGTACCGTATCGGCTGCACAAAGAGAATTTAATGTCAGCATTTCCAGTGACGGAGGGCAATCAATAAAAATATAGTCGTAATCCTTTCGAATACCTTCAACTACTCTCTTAAGAACAAATTCACGATCATCCATCAAAACAAGCTCAACACCCGCGCCTGACATTATCTTATTAGAGGGCAGTAAATCCCCGTATGGTGTTGTGCAGATAGCAGCAGAAGCATCAACTCCTTCTATCAGCACATTGTACATATTATATACACTCTTATTTTTATTAAAACCCATACCGGATGTAGCATTACTCTGTGGATCCATATCACACAGTAAGACTCTAATGCCGATTTCGCTTAATGCAGCACAAAGACTTACGCAGGTCGTAGTCTTACCGACTCCACCCTTTTGATTGGCAACAGCAATTACCTTACCCATTCTTGTTCTCCCGTTATACATAGGTGTTCTGCCGAGATTTTGCAGTTCATTATATCATAGGAAAAGATTTTTTCAATTCTTTTTATAGTTACTGTCCAGTTTGTCATATTAACAATGCTAAAGAGCAACATATCAATTGATACGTTGCTCTTTCCCGGACTTAAATAAGTCGTTTGAATCAATTCATTGCTACGGGTAATTCTCAAACGGGTTCGGAGAATCCGGTTCGAGTAAAGGCCTTTCCTCCGGTTGTCCGGCATGCAGATCCTCGTCGAAGGTTATTGACAGGTCAATAGCGTCTCCATCACGCCAAACTGTGATAGTTGCCGTTTCACCGGCCTTATGACTACGTAGTGCAAATCGTAGCGTTGCCATTGAATCGACCTTTTGATCGTCAAGTGCTGTAATGATATCTCCGACAGAGATTCCCGCGGCTTCCGCCGCAGAACCAGGATTGACGCTCCTGACGTATGTACCTACAACCCATCCGTAATACTCGGCATGTCCGGGCGATACGGTTTGACCGGTGATTCCGATAAGAGGTCTGCCTAATATATACCCGTGTTCAATCAGTTCCGAGGCAATCTCGATTGCGTCGTTAATAGGGATAGCGAAACCGATACCTTCAACGTTTCCGCGGACTACTTTAGCAGTCACAATACCCAGAACCTCGCCGTAAGTATCGTAAATAGGTCCGCCTGAGTTACCACTGTTAACAGCAGCACTGAACTGGAAAGTACCGATACTTCTGCCATCGACAGAAACTACTCTGTCAAGCGCGGAAACGATACCGTCTGTCATGGTATAAACAAGATCTCCAAAAGGATTGCCGACAGCATAGATTGTTTGACCCACGCGGATATTGTCACTGTTGCCGATTATTGCCGGATTGAGTCCTGTTGCATCGATTTTTATCACCGCTACATCATTGATTTTTTCAAATCCGATAACTTTAGCCTCATAGGATGATCCATCGTTAAGAATAACGTTTAGCGGAAGATTTCTTGTGTGGGCGAGCTCAATAACGTGAAAATTGGTTAGAATGTAACCATCGCTTGAAATAATAAAGCCTGAACCGGAAACCGGTGTTACGGTAGTCGAGAAATCCGATGAGCCGAACATACCGGGCGCTTCGGTGGTGATTCCTACTACCTGAGTGCGTGCTCTGTCATATATATCCTGAGCGGACATTCCACCGGTCATTGCTGCGACAGGCGCCGTTAAATTTTCATCTTGCCGTGTATCAGCCGCAGCGCCGCCTAAAACGACTTGATTATTAACAGTGAAATCGCCTCTTTTAAAGCGATAGTCCATAACGGTATAAGCTGCAGCTCCACTAAATAAAGAGCATACGAGTACCAAACATACAGCACGTATAATGCCTCCAATCAGACGATTGCTTCGCCTGCGGGGTGCTCCGGACCGTGCAGTATCATTAATACGATTACGCGGATAAGGCTGATTAACACATATACCGGGTGAATACATATTCCACTGAGTTTCAGGGGATTCTCTGTAAAGCGGCTCTTTTACATCAGGCTCACTATAAACGGGACTGGAATAAGTCTGCCCGTCGTATGGTGATGTGTTATATTGCTGATCATGGTATGAGTTTTCAGGATATCCCGGACTGCTGTAAGCAGGTTCGCCTTGCGTAGGCTCATTGTAGGTTTGTTCGTTATACCTTTGATCTATTAATCCGGGATCATTTTGGAGTGATTTGTCATAGTACGGCTCGCTGTACGTAGACTCATTACAGGGTTGTTCGCCGACGGGTTCGCTTGCTGTCATATTGACAGGAGTTGTGTTTTCTCTCTTTTCATCATTGCTCGGATACATTACTTACCTCTCATTTCATAATTTGTTGCCATATTATAATAATGGATGTATATGTACATTACATGAACAAAATAGGAAAATTCTAAGAATTCTCTATAACCCTTGACACTTATGTATTCATGGTTCATAATGCACAAAACACACAACCACACTGCGATGATAGGAGATTTGCCAAATGGCCTACTTTTTTAATGAACCTTCGCGTACATTTAGTGAATATCTGCTGGTGCCCGGATATTCAGGCGCAGAATGTGTCCCGGAGAATATCAGCTTGAAAACACCTCTGGTGAAACATAAGCGAGGCGAAGAATCGCAAATATCTATTAATATTCCTCTAACTTCCGCTATCATGCAATCGGTATCCGACGACAATATGGCTGTAGCGCTTGCAAAGGAAGGCGGGATATCCTTTATTTACTGCTCGCAGAGTATAGAAAATCAAGCAGCAATGGTATCAAAAGCAAAATCATATAAAGCCGGATTTGTGACCAGTGAGTCAAATATCAGTCCTGACGCACAGTTATTTGATATACTGGCACTCAAAGAAAAGACAGGGCACTCCACCGTTGCAGTAACGTCAGACGGCACACCGAACGGAAGTCTTGTCGGGCTCGTAACAAGCCGTGATTATCGCGTTAGCCGCATGGACGGCACGGAGACAGTCCGTGACTTTATGACACCAATTGAGAAACTTGTGACCGCACCATCCGGCACATCGCTTAAGGAAGCAAATGACATTATTTGGGAGCACAAGCTAAACTGCCTGCCTGTAATCGACGGACAAGGCAGATTGATGCACATGGTTTTCCGAAAAGATTATGATTCACACAAGGCAAACCCACTTGAACTGCTGGACATGCATAAGAAGTATATTGTCGGCGCAGGCATCAACTCGCGAGATTACAAAGAACGTATACCCGCAGTGATAGAAGCAGGAGCAGATGTACTTTGTATAGATTCATCGGAGGGATATACAGCATGGCAGAAGGATACTCTCTTGTGGGTTCGGGAAAAATATGGTGATACAGTTAAAATCGGAGCGGGCAATGTCGTTGACGGGGAAGGATTTAGATTTCTCGCAGATAACGGAGCAGATTTTGTTAAAGTGGGTATTGGCGGAGGTTCGATTTGCATAACACGCGAGCAGAAAGGAATAGGCCGTGGGCAGGCAACCGCAGTAATCGATGTTTCTAAAGCACGAAACGAGTATTTTGAACATACCGGGGTGTATGTTCCGATATGCTCTGATGGAGGGATCGTCCACGACTATCACTTCACGCTCGCTTTGGCAATGGGAGCGGATTTCCTGATGTTAGGCCGTTATTTTGCTCGCTTTGATGAAAGCCCGACAAGCCGTGTTAGTATCGGTGGAAACTATATGAAAGAGTATTGGGGTGAAGGCTCTGCGCGAGCACGTAACTGGCAGCGGTACGATACCGGAGGCTTACAGAAGCTGGCATTCGAAGAAGGTGTTGACTCCTATGTCCCTTATGCCGGAAGCCTTAAAGACAATGTGAGCCTGACACTCGGTAAAATGCGCTCAACCATGAGCAACTGCGGCGCCCAAACAATTCCCGAGCTTCAAAAAAGAGCAAAGTTGACACTGGTATCTTCAACATCCATTGTTGAAGGCGGCGCTCATGATGTGCTGCTCAAAGAAAGCGTGACACCAAAAGGATATACGCAAACGTAGACTAACTGTGGAATGCTAAATACCAAAGTAAAACTATAAAGGGTAAAATAAGGGGTAAAACGCTAAAAATGAGCATATATAATAGCCTGTAGTCCTTGCAACTACAGGCTTTTGCTATGGCAGGGGCAGAAGGATTTGAACCCTCGGCCTACGGTTTTGGAGACCGCCGCTCTACCAGCTGAGCTATGCCCCTTTGTACCGGCTTATTGATAACAAATAACGACGGCTTGAATGATACCACATCCTCAGAGTGATTACAATAGAAATTTTAAATTACACAGTCAGATGATTTACCCGTTTACTAACGGGATTTATCATCTGCCAGGCGAATCCCCAACTCTATAAGTTGATCTTTATCGACAATGTCCGGGCATGCTGTCATAAGTTCCGATGCGTTTTGCACCTTAGGGAACGCTATGACATCACGTATGCTGCTGAGTCCTGCAAGGTGCATAACTATCCTGTCAAGACCATATGCAAAACCACCGTGCGGAGGTGCGCCGAATTTAAAGGCGTCTATTATATGACCAAAACGCTCCTGCGCCTGCTCATCTGTAAATCCCAGAGCACGGAACATACGCTCCTGCATTTCCGGTGTATTAATTCGGATAGAACCGCTGCCAAGCTCCGAGCCGTTTAAGACAAGGTCATATGCTTTGGCGCGGCAGTTGATTTTATCGTTTTCGAGTTTATCTGCATCTTCGTCCATCGGAGCGGTAAACGGATGATGCTTTGCAACAAACCTTTCATCTTCCTGCGAATACTCAAAGAGCGGAAATTCGGTTATGCAGACAAATTCATATACACCGGGCTCAATCAGATCCAGACGTTTTGCACATTCGCAGCGCAACGCTCCGAGTGAAGCGAAGACAACATCATTATCGGCATCGCCAACTATTAATATAAGCCCGCCCGCCTTGGCACCGGCACGGTTGTTAATAGCTTCATTTTCTTCGTCCGTCAAAAACTTGGCATATGATGAAGAAACAGTCCCGTCTTCATTAAATTTTGTCCATGCAAGACCTTTGGCTCCATAGGTTTTAACAAATTCGACTAGAGAATCGACCTGCTTGCGAGGTAGTGTGCCGCCTTCGGGAACATAAATTATTCTGACACTGCCGCCGTTTGCGACAGGCTCCGAAAATACTTTGAATTCACAATTTTTGACTATATCGCTGATATCGGTCAGTTCAAGACCGAATCTTAAATCGGGTTTGTCGGAGCCGAATCTGTCCATAGCTTCGCGCCATGTAAGGCGTTTAAACGGTAATTTTACGTCGGTGCCAAGTATTTTATCAAACAACCGCTTTAAAAAACGTTCATTCATTTCAAGGACATCGTCCACATCGACAAATGACATTTCAAGGTCAATCTGTGTAAACTCGGGTTGACGGTCGGCGCGTAAGTCTTCATCGCGGAAGCAGCGTGTAATTTGCATATATCTGTCAAAACCCGACAGCATCAGAAGCTGTTTATACTGCTGCGGCGACTGCGGAAGTGCATAAAACTTACCCTGATGTACCCGGCTGGGTACAAGATAATCACGTGCTCCTTCGGGGGTAGATTTTGTCAGCATGGGTGTTTCTATTTCAAAAAAGCCATTTTCATCAAAATAGTCGCGTGTGATTTTTACGGCTCTGTGGCGCAATGCTATATATCGTTGCATATCCGGACGACGCAGGTCAAGATAACGGTACTTCAGCAGCAATGCTTCATTGACATCAGAGTCTTCTTCTATTTCAAACGGAGGTGTTTCCGATTTTGCCAGGATGGTTAGCCTGCTTACTTCAAGCTCTACATCTCCGGTTGGCAATTGGGGGTTTTTTGCCGAGCGCTCACGTAAGATGCCGAATGCACATATGACAAATTCACTGCGCAGGGAAAAGGCAGTTTCAAACACTTCTCTGCACGTGTTATCGTCGAAGGCGAGTTGAAGTATTCCCGTGCGGTCACGTAGATCAATAAAAATCAACTGTCCCAGATCACGGCGGCGCTGTACCCATCCGCAAACAGATATTTCCTTCCCTATATTCTCCATGCGCGGTTCCCCACAATAAGCGGTTCGCTTGAAGCACGATGAGTTCATATTTTGCTCCTTATCTATCATTTCGTATTGTATTAGTGTGCATTATACTATATAATGCCCTGAATATGCAATTTAAGGAGTGATTTGCATGCAAAGCAAAAATGATTTTATTAACTTTATGGCTGAAGCCGGGGTGCTGACTTTTGGCGATTTTACTACAAAAAGCGGGCGAAAAACGCCTTATTTTGTAAATACCGGAAACTATAAAACCGGAATGCACATTTCAACTCTGGGAGATTATTATGCAACGCTTGTAGCATCAAGCAGTGAGAAGTTCGACGCTGTTTACGGACCGGCATATAAAGGAATCACACTGGCAGCGGCAACGGCAGCTTCATTGTATCGTAACCATGGTATAAATACCCCATACTTCTTTAACCGCAAAGAAGAAAAGGACCATGGAGAGGGCGGGTCACTCATTGGATATAAACCAAAAGACGGCGACAGGATCATAATCATTGAAGACGTAGTCACAGCCGGAACCGCAGTAAGAGAGAGCCTACAGTTACTAAAAGCTATTGCGGATGTTACGGTCGCTGCGCTATTTGTATCCGTTGACAGAATGGAGCGAGGGGCGGGTGAGCGTTCCACACTTGATGAACTAAAGATAGAGTTTGGCATAAACGTATATCCAATAATCAATGCCCGAGATATTATCAATTCATTACCGGAAGGTGACGAGCGCATCGTTAAAATGGAGGAGTACCTGGAAAAGTATGCCGGAATTTAGAGTTATCAGCGAGTTTAAACCCGCCGGCGGTCAACCGGAGGCAATAGATGCACTAACAAATGGGCTTGAGCTGGACTTTGAAGAGCAAACACTGCTTGGCGTCACAGGTTCGGGCAAGACATATACTATGGCAAAAATTATCGAACGAGTTCAAAGACCAACACTTGTGTTGGCGCATAATAAGGCGCTCGCTGCCCAGCTATGCAGTGAGTTTCGTGAGTTTTTCCCCGAAAATGCCGTAGAATTTTTTGTATCATATTATGATTATTATCAACCGGAAGCGTACATCCCGCACACAGATACTTACATCGAAAAGGATAGTTCAATCAACGACGAAATAGAACGTTTGCGTCACTCGGCAACATCTTCTCTTTTTGAACGGCGCGACGTTATTGTTGTGTCATCGGTCAGTTGTATTTACGGTCTTGGTGACCCTATAGATTACAGCAGCATGGTCATTTCTCTAAGACAAGGTGCTTATTGGAGTCGCGACGAGCTATTAAAAAAGCTCGTAGAGATACGCTACGAACGCAACGATGTCGCATTCGAACGCAATGCATTCCGTGTCCGCGGGGATACAGTAGAGATATATCCCGTTTATGCACATGATCATGCGATAAGAGTTGAGTTTTTCGGAGATGAGATAGAGAGGGTAAGTGAAGTAAATGTTTTAACCGGGGTGCCGGCAAGAGAACTGCTTCATGCCGCGATATATCCTGCATCGCATTATGTCACGACCGAAGAAAAAATCCAAAATGCCATAGCCCAGATTAAAAGTGAGATGAAGGAGCGTCTTGAGTACTTCGAAGCAAATAAAAAGCTGGTCGAAGCCCAACGTCTGCACCAGCGAACTATGTACGATGTTGAAATGCTCATGGAACTTGGTTACTGCAATGGTATAGAGAACTATTCACGAATAATAACAGGACGCGCTCCGGGCAGTGCTCCAATGACTCTGCTTGACTATTTTCCGAAAGATTTTATTATGTTTGTTGATGAGTGCCACGTAACGCTGCCGCAGGTGCGCGCTATGTATGCCGGAGACAGATCACGCAAGAACAATCTGGTAGATTACGGATTTCGTTTACCATCAGCATACGATAACAGACCGCTCAATTTCGAAGAGTTCAACGAGCGGCTCAATCAGGTCATATATGTCTCCGCAACACCTAGTGAATACGAGCGCTCACGATCGAGTCAGGTTGTCGAGCAGGTCATACGACCTACCGGACTGCTTGACCCTGAGATATCAGTCCGTCCGGTGGAGGGGCAGATAGACGATCTCATATCGGAAATCAATATCCGCTCTGCAAATGATGAACGAGTACTTGTAACAACACTTACAAAGAAAATGGCGGAGGACTTGACTGCATTTATTAAAGGCTCCGGCATTCGTGTCAGGTATTTACATCATGATATATCCACAACCGAACGAATGGAGATAATTCGCGACTTGCGGTTAGGCGAGTTCGATGTTTTGGTCGGCATCAATTTGCTTCGCGAAGGGCTGGATCTGCCGGAAGTTTCACTGGTTGCGATACTTGATGCGGATAAGGAGGGCTTCCTCCGCAGTGCGACGTCGCTTATTCAAACAATAGGACGCGCCGCCAGAAATGTTTCCGGTCTTGTAATAATGTACGCAGACAAGGTAACACCATCTATGAGTTTAGCAATCGAAGAAACAGACAAACGCAGGGAAAAGCAGAGGGAATTTAACGAAGCAAACGGTATAGTGCCAAAAACGATCATAAAAAATGTCCGCGATCTGCTTGAAATATCAAAACGCGAAAGCAGTGCTTTCACTGACGGTGTAAAGCTGACCCGGCGTGAGTTGGATGAAGAAATCAGACGCTTGGAAAAGGAAATGGCAGCAGCCGCGAAGCTGCTTGAATTCGAGTATGCTGCCGCACTGCGCGACCGTATCATAGAGTTGCGGGGCGGTGGGTAACATCTCAATGGCGGACAAGCATTAATCCACCTCATCTGCGGATTTGGCAATTTCCGCGGGAGGGGCATCCTCAATAGATTCTGTACTATTCATAACTCTCCCAAGGATAATAAACATTATAGAGATGCAAAATCCGATTACAAGCATCACGCCGCCAAGGAGCCACGTAAAATTAATATCAGCAATGTGATGGCTCTGATATGCGATGCCCAGTAATGAGCCGAACTGGAAACCAAGGACCGTTGTATTTGAAAAACCGGGATACTTGTCAAAGACATACTTGATTCCTTTTGCAGTAGACATTAAGCCAATTAATGTGAATAGCAGGAACAGCCCGAGAGGTATTAGATATGAGAGGTCCAAACGCAGCAACGCTTCTGCCGCATATATCAGGGGGCTGTACACTCCAAGAACTATAAGTACTGTGGAAAGGCTCATGCCGGGTATAAGTGCTGTTACACCCGCAGCAAATCCGCCGAGTGCAAGACCCGGCCAATCTGACATCGAAGCAGTATCTCCGGACATAAGCCCGGCTCCCGAAGCAAACACACTAACGACAACAGCAACAATAAACGAGCCAACCGCACCAATGAGATAATGCGGCTTAAATCCAATTTTTCTAACTTCCTTGTACACCAGAGGGATGCTTCCCGCAATGAGTCCGATAAAGAGCAGGTATATCGCTTTTTCATACGAATCGAAAAGCTGTCTGAATGCAAAGACAAACACCACTGCGCTGATTACAAGACCTATGCCGACAGGAGTGCAAAACATCAAGTTCTTCTTTAGTTGTTTTAGAGGATTAGATATTACGCGCACAAACTCATGGTAAATACCCATGGCTATTGCGACAAGGCTTCCGCTAAATCCCGGAGCAAAGATACTCAGACCCAAAAAAAATCCGCATAAAATACGATAGAGAAACGTTTTCATGAGTATCTCAACTTTCTAAACTTCCTTGATTGGTGCTCCTTCGCGGAGTACTTTTATTTTGTCACAGATGCCTGCCGTCAGAATTCCGATCGACGCTGTGGTCTGCTCCCCGCTTGACATGTTCTTTACTGTTATCAAGCCTCTGTTTATCTCATCCTCACCAAGAAATACAACAAAGGGTATTCCCAGTTTATCGGCATAAGAGACCTTTGATTTAAATTTCTTGTTTTCACTATAGATTTGCACACGCAGTCCGGATTCGCGCATTAATGTCGCCAGATTTACAGAATGCGACAAGTCGTCTGTCATAGGGATGATCAGTATATCCGCCGGAGCGGATAGAAAGGTTTCGTTTAATAGTCCTTGTTCCTGCAGTACATAAAATAAACGTGTCAGACCTATAGAGATTCCAACACCGGGCATTTTTCGGTCTGTATAGCACTCTGCAAGATTATCATATCTGCCGCCTGAGCATATAGCTCCTACTTCAGGATGATCGGTCAAATATGTTTCGTAAACTGTACCTGTGTAATAATCAAGTCCGCGTGCGACAGACAAATCGATCTTAAAATGTGTTCCGGGTACACCAAAGCCTGAAAGGTGTCTTTTTAATGCAAAAAGTTCTTCTGCGCCTGTATCTAAAGTTTCGTTTCGCCCTTTGTGTTTTTCTAAGATGTCAAATGGGTTGCTTTTATTAGTAACAAAACCGATGATCTCGTCGGCTTGTGTTTTCGTTAAACCGACATCATCGGTAAGTGTCTTCGAAAGTTTTTCTGCACCAATTTTATCGAGCTTATCAACAACGCGCATTACATCAGCCTCAATTGCGGTATCGATGCCCAGCATCTCAAATAAACCGCTGAGAACCTTGCGGTTATTAATACGAATGATAAAACGGTCAAGCCCCAGAGATGTAAGACATTTATAAATAATCCCCGGGATCTCAGCTTCATTCATTATATCGAGACCACCGTCTCCTATAATATCTATATCCGCCTGGTAAAACTCACGAAAACGCCCCCGCTGGGCACGCTCACCGCGATAAACCTTGCCTATCTCATATCTTCGAAGAGGGAATGTCAAATCATTGTAGTGTAATGCAACATACTTTGCCAGTGATGCAGTGAGTTCATAGCGAAGCGCAAGGTCATTATCTCCCTTGCGTAAAAGGTAAATTTGCTTCTCCGTTTCACCTCCGCCTTTGGCAAGCAAAATCTCCGCTGATTCCATAAGCGGTGTATCTAACGGTGTGAAGCCGTAAAGCGAAAACGAATCGCGCAACCTGAGCATCATGGCATCAAAACTTACCTGTTCCTGTGGTAAGAGTTCCATAAAACCGGAAAGTGTACGCGGCTTTATCTTGTTCATTTTACTTACTCCTAAAAGGGCTATGTTTTAGGATTTACTATATCCCGCCAGTCTAAGTCACCGCGTTTAAGTCCATGTATCAAGACCTCTGCAGTCGCGACGTTTGAAGCGAATGGTATATTCTGTTGATCGCAAAGCCTGGCAATATCTGTTACACTTCCATGATATTCCTCAACCAGTTGCGGGTCGCAGAAGAACAGCACCATGTCAAGCTCATTATATGATATGCGTGAACCTATCTGTTGGCTGCCGCCCTGATTGCACGACATATAAAGCGTAATGGGAAGTCCGGTCGCCTCACTGACAAGGCGACCTGTCGTATTGGTGGCACAAAGTGAATGACCTGCAAGTATTCCGCAGTATGCTATGCAAAACTGTACCATCAGTTCTTTCCTTTTATCGTGTGCGAGAAGGGCTATATTCAAAACCGGTCACCTCCTGGAAAATGGCTTAAACGGATTGTTTGTACTGCTGCAATGGCACATCATCTCCTGCGATACGGCGCGCAGCATCCAAAAAATCATATACGGAGCTTCTCTTTTTATATAACACCAGCGGGGTGTCTTCGTGGAGTGCGTGGAAAATGTTTTTGTCTTCCGGAATGAGTCCCAGAAGCTGTACCCCGACCGTATCAATAACATCGTCTACTGTAGTTTTTATCTTTTTGAAGTTTCTGGGTAAGACTCTGTTTACAAGCAATCGTAGATTTGTAACGCCCAACTCACGAACTGCATTTGCTGTTAGGTTGGCGTCTCTCATGGATGTAAGTTCACCGGTCGTAACGATTATCGACATGTCGGCATCACAGTGTGCAAGCCTGAAACCTGAGCCAACACCTGATGGAGAATCAACAAGGCAGTAATCGAAGTTGCGGCGTACTTCATCAAACATAGATTTAAACGCCGATACATCAATATCATCAGGCACTTTAACGGTCGGCGCTGAAAGAAAGAAGAGATTTGGAATCCTAGGAGATGCACTACAAGCGGAGAGAAGATTTAGTCGCCCGCTAATAACATCCATATAATCCATGATTGCAAAATCTGTCATACCGAGAGCAAGGTCAAGATTTCTTAGCTCTGCGTCAAAATCTATACACAGTGTTTTTTGTCCAAGGGCAGCAAGGCAAGAAGAGAGTGCGGCGACAACTGTTGTCTTCCCCGTTCCGCCTTTTCCTGATGCCACAGCTATGATTTTGCCCATGATTTTCCTCCCGGATTGCACTTATCCCATAGGGGTAATGTCCAGCTATTATATACAATACATTACGCATTTTCAAATTTTTTTTGTTGTACCAATGTCTATCTGTCCCACTTTTTTGATAAAGAGTCTATCTGGTCCGCAAATTTTGCCAAATCTTTATTTGAGCCGCCTTTATTGCGGGAGATAACCTCTACAAGCCGCATACCTGCAAGCATAAGCCGCTGAAAGACGGGAGAATCACGACGCTCGGGACGCTCGACATCACCTCTTCGCAAGTCATGACCCTCGAATATTGGTTCATACGTATGCAAATCATATAGTGAGGAGTATTTTGGAGAGATTGCATTATAGTCCTGCTCGACCAGCCGTAGGGCGAATGTCTTGCACGTCTCCTCTTCGCCGTGAACAATGAATATACATTCCGGTTTCTTTATTAAACCCTCTACCCAATTAAAGAGCTCTTCCTTATCGGCATGTGAACTCATGCTGCGGAAGTTACGTATTTGACATCGCACTACAACCTCCTCTCCGAACAGAGAAACACTGGGAACGACGCCGTCAACGATAATGCGACCGAGTGTTCCGAGGGCTTGGAATCCGGTGAAAACGACTGCACACTCCGGTCGCCATAGATTATGCTTCAAGTGATGGCGTATTCGTCCCGCGTCGCACATACCACTAGAGGAGATAATGACTTTTGGAGTTTTGTCATCGTTAAGCTTTTTCGAATCGTCAGCAGTTTCGACGATACGAAGCCCGTCAAACGATAATAGTTGCTTTCCTGACTTGATGAGCGCCAAAGCTTCATCATTCAGATAGTCTGACAGTTCGCCCGAATATAATTTTGTAGCCGCTGCCGCAAGGGGGCTATCGAGATATACTAAAAAATCGGGCAGGCTTTTGACGAGTCTGCGTTCTTTGATCTCGCGGATATGATAGAGCAGGTCCTGAGTTCTGCCGATAGCAAACGACGGGCAAACAACATTTCCACCCTTCGCAAGGGTGGCGTCTATTACCTTTGCAAGCTCTGTAACTGTATCAAAAGTATGCGTATGACTACGATTGCCATAGGTGGACTCCATAACGACAATGTCAGCTTCTTCAACTATGCCGGGTGCTCTGATTATCGGATGCCCGGGAGTTCCGATATCTCCCGAGAACACGACTTTTTTTGATATACCATTTTCTGTGAGTCGCATTTCGACATACGCCGAGCCGAGAAGATGTCCTGCATCTGTGAAAACGAATGATATGTTTTCATCGATTTCATAACTCTCGTCATAACTGCAGGGGATCAATAACGGGAAAACCCTACATGCATCTTCCATTGTATATAATGGCTCTGTGGCTGAGACTCCAGCCCGGCGCTTTTTGCGACTCGCCCAAACTGCCTCTAGCTCTTGAATATGAGCGCTGTCGCGAAGCATTATGTCGAGTAGCTTACATGTCGGTCCGGTAGCGAAGATACCTCCCTTAAATCCTTGTTTTACAAGAAGCGGGAGTCTACCGGAATGGTCGATATGCGCATGCGTGACAATTACATAGTCTATCTCACCGGGATGGAATGGAAAAGACTGGTCAAAGCCGCTGCTACCCTGCTGCAAGCCGCAATCAATAAGAATCCTTTTACCGGCAACCTCAAGGCAAAAGCAACTACCCGTAACTTCTCTTGCCGCACCAAAAAAACTTAAATTCATAGAATATGTTACCTCACTTAATACTGATTATGACTTATATTACCCAACAACAACGTTATCCGCACCAAGCATTTCTTGCAGTTCACTCACAAATGCATCATGAATAACACACTTTGCACCGACATTCTTTTTTGTATTTTCAAAATGTATAACCATTCGCTCGCGCCCGGGAAACATGGTGTGTACAAGTTTTAGCCGTTCATATTCCGGACTGTCTTCATTGCGCATTTTAACGTAAAGTGTTTTTTCCCGGTTCTGAGCCTTATTATTACGAAATGTGTCACCTTGTACTGAATCAATAGCATCTGCAATTGGTCGGAGCATTTCTAAAATGATTTGCGGTTCTTTTTCATCTCTTTCGGAAATCTTTCCGTATGCCAGTACAGGAGTTTCAACCTGCATATATACGCCAGATCCGTCAATTGCCCTTTGAAAAGCGAGCAATTCGATGTTGCCGGTACCATCATCGAGTGTCAGATATGCCATAAGCGAGTTGTTGCGTGTAGGTTTTGTTTTGACAGTTTCTATGACGCCGGCAAGAATGATTTTTTGATCATCTCTAAATTTTTTCTTAAGCAAATCGCGTCCAATCTCACTATTTTCCTCGCGAGAGTAATCAGTCAAGAGCTCGCCGATACTCACTGTGTCAAGTCTATTTGTGATGTCTTTGTAATCATCCATAGGATGACCCGACAGATAGAGCCCTGTTACTTCGCGCTCCATGCGTGTGAGTTCACCTTTTGTATATTCGGGAAGGTCGGGCAGTTCAATACCTCCCAATATCTGATTGTTTTCATCACCCGACATACCAAAAAGATCTATCTGGCCATCTATATTACGCCGTTGATGCTCAGCGACGCTGTCAATAACGATTTGACACATAGCCATCAGTTGCCTTCTGTTTGCGCCGAGTCCGTCAAAGCATCCGCACTTAATCAAGCTTTCAAGTGCGCGTCGATTTAAGTCGCCCCCATAGACACGTCTGCAAAAGTCTTCAAAGCTCTTAAACGGACCATTTAATTCCCTCTCTTCGGTCACTTCGCTTATAAAGCCGCGACCGATATTTTTTACAGCAACAAGTCCGTATCTCAAATCCTTTCCTGAAACAGTGAACAGCGCGTCCGACTCGTTTATGTCCGGTGGTAAAAGTACGATTCCAAGATTCCTGCATTCGGAAGAATATTCTGCGACTTTTTCCGGTGAACCGAGCACAGATGACAGGAGCGCTGCCATATATATTTTTGGAAAATGACATTTGAGATATGCGGTCTGATAAGAAATTATCGCATAAGCAACAGCGTGACTCTTGTTAAAGGCATAGTTGGCAAAAGCGTATATCTCATCATAAATACTTGATGCTATTTTTTGAGGAACGCCGTTTGCTGTCGCTCCGCTTATCCCACGTTCCTTATCGCCTTCAATAAACGCTTTTTTCTCGCGCTCGATCTCTGCAAGTTTTTTTTTCGACATAGCGCGGCGTATCATATCCGCCTGCCCAACCGAAAAACCGCCCAACTTACGGAAAATCTCGATGACCTGCTCCTGATACACAATGCAGCCGTATGTGACGGAGAGAATGGATTCAAGTGAGGGGTGCTTATATGTGATTTTATTTGGATTACGGCTACTTTCGAGAAAACGCGGTATGGACTCCATTGGCCCCGGACGGTAAAGTGCGATGATTGCTGTGATATCTTCGATGTTTTTCGGTCCGAGCCCAAC
>Ga0123356_10001892_pt1 | contig 22693 bp, 22 predicted proteins | sample TergutEmb28metaG_2_FD_92546 | JGI IMG/M metagenome (GOLD analysis project Ga0123356, IMG submission 92546) | Embiratermes neotenicus P3 segment gut microbial communities from Petit-Saut dam, French Guiana - Emb289 P3 | ecosystem: Host-associated > Arthropoda: Insects > Digestive system > Gut ...
AAGATAAGATGGCTGTCCGTACCTTTCAACAAATTGCGTAAATATAGAAAAATGATCGATCATTTGGGTGTTAAGAGTAAAAGACATTATAAATACTTCTCCGTCCCTTAACTGAAAAAACGCTCGTCTTATAAATGAGAAACCAGTAGTTTCTACAAGGCTTTGTTCTCTTGCAGGCAGAAAGGATACATCCCTGTCGCCCCTAAAGTTAAAATAATCATCCCTTAAAAGAGCAGTTTTCAGATCATCAAGACTCATTCCCAGAGTAAGCTCCCTAAATTGCCTTGGAAGGCCGTTTTCCCCGGAATCAATCTGCATTTCCTGAGCAGAAATTGACATTAGCAACAAAAATATGGGAAAAAAGAAAAATATCCATTTAATTTTCATTACTTTAATTATCGGAAAAAACACTAAAATTTTTAATACATCGGGTTAGTTTATGTTCCCTGGCGGGATTTTTTAAGCTGTTCCATTTTACGAAAATATGCATTTTGTCTGGTAATTTCTTTAAAATCTTTTACAATAATTTTACCGTTCACTATCTGTATTGTGCGGTTTTCCATCATTTTTTTCATAATCAGAGAACTTTCTGCCTGGGAAAACCCTACCATAGTGGCAAGTTCCTGCAGACCAAAGTCAAATAAAATATTGGTCGCAGTGACACTATCAATCTTTTTCTTGTCAGCCTGGATTTGAAGCATATCATACATTCTGCCAAGAGGATCAGTAATCTGTGTGTTTGCAAGCTGCCTATATACTATCCAAATCCTCTCAGATAGCAATGTAGTAAGACGGGCGATAAGCTGGGGCTGTGTTTGTATCATTTGCTGAAAATTTTGGCGATTTACTGTCATAAGCTGGCAATCTTCATAAGCAACGGCTCCGGCTGCCCGGGGTTTTGATTCCAATAAAGCCATTTCTCCAAAAATATCACCGGCTTTTAATACCGCAAGCAAAATTTCATTATTTTCAGTAATTTTTACTATTTTGACCGAACCTTTTTGAATAATAAAAAGTTCGTTCCCCGGTTCTCCTTCGCAGAAAATTATGGAGCCTTTGGTATAAGAACGAATCATTTCGTCGGGATTTGTCTCCGCCGGGATATTTTTTACATAAGGCGCAATTTTTTTTATACGCTCAGCAGCAACTTGTACATTTTCGCCGCTGGGGCAGCACTTTATATATTTCCGATAGGCATAAAAAGCCTGGTTAAACTGATTTTGTCTGGCGTAATATTCGGCAACATAGAAAATGTGGCTTGGATCATCAGCGGCATTATCTTTGAAGGTAAGCCTGGTAAGGGCTTTATCGAGATAACGCATACGCTTCGAAAATTGCATGATTATTTTCATAGCCACAGGAGCATTGTTTTGAATAAGCTGGCTGAATTGATCTTTTTGAACAGAGATAAGAGTTGTGTCTGTAAGAGTCCTGGCTGTCTCTATATGACTATGACCGGACATTGTAGAAACTACGCCGAAAAAATCGCCTGGCCCTAAAATATCGCCCTGTTCTTCCGCTACAACTTGCACTTCCTTGGAAAGTTTTACCTTCCCCGATCGTATAATGAAAAACCTGTCAGCATTTCTCTTGCCTTCGACAATTACATATGAGTTCGCGCTATAATTAACAAATGATAGCTGCAGTGTTTGGGACATTTCCCCCCTCTTCTAATACATTTAGTATAAAGATTTAATCGGCATATTGTCAACTGTCATTATACATTCACCGATAATTATAATAAGTCATGAACAAACGTATTAATTTTGAAGATACATTATTTATTTTAAACATCAGAATCAGGATGATCCGCGATCTTTTGCAGCTTGATACTGAATCTAATCTTTTCTTCCGTCAAACCACCGCAGATCTTGAATTTATTACCTTAATTATGGATATGCTGGCAGAAAAATACATAGAAAACATAAAAATTCTTGATCGCGAAGCCGAAGCCGACAATATTCTTGATACAGAATGGCAATTTTGTCAGTTATTAAATGAAATTTCCGGCAATTCCAGTCCGTTTTCTCCTTCATTTTACCCGGAACTTACAGTTTTAATAGATAAATTACGAACAGACAGCGAAAAACGGAAAAAGCAGATTGAAGATTCTTATATACCATCAGAACAATCTAATAATGAACCAGTAGTTAGTCACGCCGAACTAAACGGCCTTTTGGGAAACGTGTCATAGGGGGGTCCCCGCCATGAGGATAACCGGCGGTATTCTTACCGGCAGAAAGGTTTTTGTCCCTACTGGAGCTGAAGATATCAGACCCAGCATGGACAGAATGCGTGAATCTGTCTTTGCCTGTCTTGGAGATATAAACGGCTTGTCTTTTCTTGACATTTTTACAGGTTCCGGAATTATTGCTTTGGAAGCCGCTTCCAGGGGCGCATCTTTTATTGAAGCGGTTGAACAGGATAAACTAAAAAGAAAAATCCTTCTGGAAAATGTTTCAATTTCTCCTATACGCATTAATTGCCGGTTTATGCCTGCCGAACTTTATGTTAAACGCTGTAGTACAAAAACCGTTAAAAAACCATTTGACATCATTTTCCTGGATCCGCCTTTTCCGTATCAATTTAAATGGGAATTAGTCGCTAAAATCGCATCCTCATATCTTGTTTCCAATGGAACAAAGATTCTGATCCATCGTCCCAGGCAGGATTATTTTAAAACAGAGATTCCAAATCTTGAAAAAATTGATTCGCGTGAATACGGAAGATCTGTAGTTGATTTTTTCTTGTTCTTTTTGAATAAAGACCTTATAATATTGGAGTAAAGAAAAAGTATGGATATTAAAAAATTATTTGAAACTTTCGATGACAAAAACGCATTTATAAAAGTATCAGAAGGCGCCCCCGTTGAAGGCTCTCAAAAAGCGGCGTTAAACCGTAAGGGCAACCAAATGTTTAATGAAGGGAACACAGAGGGAGCCAGAAGAATATTTATGACAACAGGATATTCCGACGGTCTTTCCAGGGTCGGAGATAAATACAAAGCCAAAGACAGGCCGTTAGAAGCATTGCGGATGTATTGGATGGCGCATGACCGTAAAAAAGCAGATCCTTTAATTGAAAAACTGGCCGTTGTCATGCAAGGTTTACTAAATGAAAGCGCAGCTAGCCTGACCTCTCAGTGGTCAGACAGCGTTCAGGAAATAAAAAATGAATGACCAGACGCCAGAATCTCAGAGAATAACAGATATATCAAAAACAGGTTATCAACTGCTTAAAGATAACAAAATAAGCGAAGCTATTGACTGTTTTTCAAAAATCCTGCTGTTAGACGAAAATAATAACTATGCTCTTGTAGGACTGGGTGATGCAAGCCGTAAAACCGGATCTTTTCGTGAAGCTGTAAAATATTATCAAAGATGCCTGGTCTACCATCCCGGTAATAATTATGCGCTGTTCGGACTTGCCGATTGTTACAAGGCAATGAACCAGTATCATAAAGCCATCGAAATTTGGGAACAATACCTTCTTCAGGACAGTAAAAACATTACTGTCCTCACAAGAATAGCGGACGCATTCAGAAAAATTCGTGATTTTGACAATTCTAAAAAGACATATCAGTATGTCCTTGAAATGGAAGAAGCAAATCCTTACGCAATTATAGGGCTTGGGCATTTGCATTATGATTTCAAAGAATACAGGGAAGCTCTTTTTTATTGGGAAAAGATGATGGAAGGCGGCAGCGGGGATGTTGATATCCGTGTTCTTACTTCAATTGGCAACTGCCACAGAAAATTAAAAACTTTTTCAAAAGGTATTCCATATTTTGAAGCTGCATTAAAACGTGAAAATAATAATTTTTATGCGCTTTTTGGACTGGCTGATTGTTACCGCGGTTTAAACGAACCGGAAAAATCTCTTATATACTGGAACTGTATTCTTGAGTTAGATCCAAAAAATAAAATGATTCTTACCCGCGCCGGCGATACACACCGGAACCTTAATGATTTTGAAAACGCCAGGAATCTTTATGAAAGAGCCTTAAATATTGAATTTGATACTTTTGCCGTAATGGGTCTAGCACTTATTGCAAAGGCACAAAATAATTATGAAGAAGCAATAAATTCTTTTAAACGTTTAATTCAGCAGGACAATAAAAATCACCGTCTTTATATTGAACTAACCGATTGTTATCTGAAAATGAATGACAAACAAAAAGCAATAGAAACTCTTGAAGGATTTCAAATACTTGGAATAAAAAATACAGATATTTCTGAAATGCTGGAAAGAATTCAATCAACAACCCCGCCCTGAAGGGACAGGGTTGTTGTTCTGTAAGGTAGGGATTGTATGCGGGATTTAATACCAACACATACAAAGTATTGCATTATTCAGAACCGCCCTAAAGTAATCCTGCGAAGCAGGCTCTTGGGTATTAAACCCGCCTGCGAATAACACATGGAACAATCCCATATTCCGCTTGCAGGTTTGAATCTTTCTGAACTCGAAAATCTGCTTTCTGCGCTGCCCCGTTTCCGCCAAAAACAAATCTATAAATGGATAAAAAAAGGCGCAAGCAGCTTCTGTCAAATGACTGATATTCCCGTTTTACTTCAGAAAGAGTTAACGGAGCGCTTTTGTCTTTTTTCAAGCGCAGTTATAAGCAGCAATAATGCAGACAATACAACAAAAATGGTACTTGCTCTAAAGGATGAGGCAAAAATAGAATCTGTGCTTCTAAGCGACAATAAAAACAGATTAACTGCCTGTCTTTCTACCCAGGTTGGCTGTCCCTGTAACTGCGTATTCTGCAAAACCGGCTCTTTGGGGTTTAAACGCAACCTGGACAGCGCAGAAATAGTCGAACAATTCCTTCATCTTAAAAATTTTTGTGATAATACTTCACGCGGAGACGCAAAAACGCAGAGTGAAAATAAAGGAAAACATACTTTAGACAATATAGTTTTTATGGGCATGGGAGAACCGTTATTAAATTTAGAAAATGTAAGAAAGGCAATCTCAATTTTTAATGATAAAAAAGGGTTAAACTTTTCCCAACGAAGAATAACTGTTTCTACCTGCGGCATTTGCGATAGTCTCTTTGAAATTGCGGAAGATGGAAACTTTGTACGGCTTGCTCTTTCACTTCCCACAGCAAATGAGAATCTGCGTCAGCTTCTTATGCCTATTGCTAAAACAAACCCGCTTGAAAAGATAAAACAGGCTCTATTGCTTTTCCAGCGTAACGGAGGCGGACGTATCACACTGGAAGTGCCTTTACTAGGTAATATCAACACAAGCGCTAAAGACGCGCTTTCCATAGCTTCTTTTGCAAAAGGCTTAAAAACTGTCGTAAACATAATACCCTGGAACCCTGTTTCCGGCCTTGTATTCCAGGGAAAACCGCTATTAGAACCAAATAAAAAAGAGATTCAGGAATATACAAGTGTTCTGGAAAACGCAAAACTAAAAGTAACAAAACGCCTTCATAAAGGCCGTTCCGTTCTTGGCGCCTGCGGACAACTGGGCGGCTTTAGCGTAAAAAATATGTAAGAGTTGCCTGGAAGAGTCCAATCAAAAAACCAAGTACGCCGCCGAAAAAGTAAATCCATTTAAAGTGGTCCGACATTATATCCAGAATAATTCGTTCCACACGAAGCATATCAAGAGAATCTATCCTTTCGCGGACGATGGATTTAATATCAACAGATACAAGAAAGTTTTCTATTTGTCCGTCGACAGCAGTTATCATTTTTTTCTTTACGCTTTCTTCCTGCAAAACTTTTTCCAGACTGGTAATTAAGTCATCAATAATTTCCGGCATTTTTTCTTCCAATGTTTGATCATATTGACCGGCAGAAATAAATAATCTCTGAAATGAATTAAGTTTAAAAAATATGTTTCGCAAAAGAATGCGCCCTTTTGATTCAAGTTCCCTGCGAATATCGTGACGGCGCAGAAAATGTGAAACTGCAGAAGAAATACCCTGAAGATCAACTTGCGCTAAACGGTTTCTCAAAACTTCCGCCGTTATAAGTTCACGCTCTACCATCGCGCCAATGCTTAGCGCGAGCTTTTGACGCTGCTGCGGCAGCACACCGGGAGTAAATGGCAGCTTTATCCCAAAAATACGGATTTCTTTAAGAGGGCGGAAAAGCATTTTTATCGCGATTACGTTTGTAACATAAGCGATGACTGCCCCAGCAATTGGAGGCAGAACAAAGAGAAGCGCTGTATTCACCTGGGCATTGACTCCGATGCAGTTCGTGCCTGTCCTTCATTACTGTAAATGTCCATAACATCTTCCCTTAGCCAGCCTTGCTGGTTTCCATCTATCAATACCCAGGGAATAAAGCCTTCGCGTGTCCTGATTATTTGCCGCCTGATTATCCTGACAAGTGTTCCGCGTCTAAGATAACCAAGTGATGGGCTGTTTTCTACAGGCTCGGAAGTAATGTGCGTGAAAGAATCGGTTATTACGCCAAAACCGATATAGTCTCTTGACAAGGGGGAAGTTACCGGAGGAACTACATTGACTTCTTCCCTGTTAACACCGCAGGAGTTCAATACCAAAAAACATATAAGAATAAGTGCATATTTCATCAGAGAAAAATCAACTCGCCAAAAACAAAATGCATTATGGCCACAGCTATTAGTCCCATTCCTATTGGTTTTCTTAAAGTCAAAAGGTTTGTTCCAATTCGTTCAAGCTCTCCCGATTTTGAAACAGAATCCTGCCTGTAAATTCCAAAAATAAACACAAGACCGGCTATGATTCCGGCGCTTCCGGGTATAAGATCCCCAAGGATAAAAATACCGCCGCCGACAGGCGAAAGGAGTTTTAAAACCCCGGTAACTGCGCTTAAAATTCCAAGTATCAGATAAAAAGTAGGGTTATTCACGGGAAATGCTGGTTTGTCAATATCACTGCCGTTTTCTGAAAACAAGATATATCCGGCTAAAGCATTACACAGAACAGATAAAAAGTACAACTGAATCATACTTTATAAATAACAGCAAAACGGCATTTCGTCAACCTGTTTTCATTCAGGTTTTAATCTTAAACGGACAAGGTTTTCTCTTTCAGACTGCAGAACAACGAGCAGCTCCGGTTCATCGAATGGTACAGTGAATACGGATTCTTCTTCTTTGTCAAGAGTAAAGAAAATACGGTGGCGGAATACAAATTGCTCTTCGTCAGACTGTACAGGCACAAAAACGGCAATTTCTACTGCGCCGGTATAAATGTCCGTACTTTGGGCAATTTTTCTTAGTCTGACAATTGTGTTTCCTTCAACTCTTAACCCGGAAATATCAATCCTATTTCCTTCAAGAATATATCTTGTTTCAAAGAAACCCATTCTTGAAATAATAAATATCAAAATACATAAAAAAATAATACTAAAAAAAAGAAATCTTCTGGGTCTATCAGCAACCAGCGGGCCTAAAAGACCAAAGCGAAAAGGCTTTTGTTCTTTGTAAAGATCCTGAACTTCTTTGGGAGCATTTGCAAGTCTGCGTTCCCGGTTATAATGATGGATAATTTTTTCATCATCAGAAGGATTTGTATTATCCGGATTACTCAAGCTGTATTTTGCATTCGGCCTTTTTTCATCACTCACAGAGCAGCTCCTATAAATCTGTCAGTACGCCACCAGACCATTTTTATGTTAAAATTATCCGCCAGCATCGCGCAAAGAATTCCTTCTGTTGAAAGAAAAAAATCATTGTATCCAAGTTCTTCTATCGAAAATCCAATATAACCGCGGCGTTGTTCGCGTGTTTGGGTATTAACAAAAAGCAGCGAATAACCGGTTTCTATAGGAAAGTAAAGAAGCATTTTACCTTCATTTGAAACGCCAAGTATTGAATAAAAAGTACGTATATTTGTTGAACGCCCGTTTTCGACAATTTCATAAAGAGGAATATTTATTGGATTTGAATAAACTTCGTCTTCAACATTAAGTGCCCATATTACAGAGCTGACCGGCTCACTGCCGGTTCGGGTATTTGTAGATTGATCAAAGGTATCAGTTGAGTAATCTACTTTTATAAAAATTCTTCTTGAGTCAGGGCTGACAGCAATACTGTCAATAACAGCAAGAGAGTCAGGCCAATCAGGATGAACCGGAGCTATGAGGAAAGAAATTTTTACAAGGAAAAGCAGCATTCCGGAAGAATTAAACCAATATACCTCCCAGCCGTCGGGAATACGGCAGACTACAGCAAGCTCGTCTCTGACAGATGTAGATAACCCGATTATACGCGGAAAAGGGCTCCCGCCGATTCCTTCCCTTCCCAAATAGCTGATAAAACGCCCATCTTGATCAAAATGCAAAATTATTCCGTCCAGCAATACTCTTGTCTCAGTATCAAAACGGCGCTCTTGCTGCGGAATCCTGTCTTCTACAAATATATGTTTACGGGAATCCACAGCTATCCAGCCGGGTTCTTCAAGAGGATAGGTATAAGCCCAGCGGGTTGCCTGCTCATCTCCGGTTATTGTTCTTAAACTTATCGGAGCGGGATTCGTATCTTCGTTATAAATCATGAACAGTAAATCGCCATAAGAATTGTAGCGGGCAATTTTTCCGCTGTTGCCGTCGGAAATATAAAACTGGCCGTCGCTCATCGTAAAACCGGTTCGCCTTATTCCTCTATTGCCTTCAAGGGCGTATAGGGCTACTTGATCTTCCATGGGGCCGATTTCCAGAGAAAAAAGGTCTTCGCGTTCTATTGATTCTGCCGTGGTATTTCTGCAGGTTACTGTAAAAATCAAGATCAAACCAAGAACTACCAGTGTGAATAATGACGAAATGTATTTCATACTCTATCAAAATCTACCTTTTTTCACCGTTTGTCAATGGATATATTATTCATATATTGTTCCTAAATCAAAATCAGCATATAATATCGACATGGATAAAGTAATTTTAAAAGCCGACGAATTGGACGGATATTTAACATCCGAAGACAAAGAAAGCCTAAAAAACATGGATTTACTTTTTGACAGGGCGCTTAATATTTTTCCACAAGTAAAGGAAGGAAGTAAAAACGCGGAGAACAGTCTTATAACGCTTTACAACGAAATGGGAATTTTGATGCAGGAAATATGCCAGAAAAATCCAAGAATTCATGTCTATTCTTTTATTTCACCGCAGGAAGATCATTCGGAAGCATCCAGGCTGATAGCCAAATTAAGGGATGTAAATACAGATAACAATGAATTTGTGTACTATATCCAGCGCGCTTACGAAATGCTCTTTAAACTGGCCTGGGCCAGTACAGGTTCCCAAAAAAATTATCTTATCATTAAAACTCCGGTAACATTTCCCCAGCAAAATTATGCAGTACACAAAATAAACAATATTGACGAAAAAATTAACAATACGGTAATGTGCGTAATGCTGCGGGGAGCTCTCCTTCCTTCCATGATTATGAGTAAAGAAATCGAAGAATATTCATCCAGCGGTTATGTTACACCCTTTGCACTGTTCAGGATTTGCCGTAACGACAATAAAGTTGAAAAAGACATGGAATATATTCTGGATCTTGACAAATCTTTTTTTAATCTTGAAGAACTCAATGGCAAGGACTTGATATTTGCAGACCCCATGAATGCTACTGGCGGCAGCCTGGTAACTGTTATAAAACATCTGACAAGCGCCGGAATAAAGCCGCGCTCCATTATGTTTTTTAACGTTATCTCGGCTTTAAAGGGCGCATTACGGGTTGTAAGGGCACTGGAAAATTGCGATGTTTATACACTTTGGATGGACGGAGTATTAAACAAGGACGCTTACATCATGCCCGGACTTGGAGACGCAGGAGATCGCATTAATGGGCGTGACGGTGAAACAAACCGCAGAAATATAGTCCAGTTATTGGCTGATTACGGCTCAGGAATCGCAAACCTTTACCGCTCGCAATTCCGGGAAATAGAAAACACGGTTTTAGGCAAATGAGGACCAGAATGAGAAGTGAGAGGGTAAAAAAAATCAAAAAAAACTTTTTTTTATTAATTCTTTTCTCTGTTCTCTTTTTTCTTTTCTTTGGTTTGTGCTCCTGCGTTTCAACTGCAGCATCTGCAGAAGAATATTATTTAATCGGCATGGCATATTTTGATATTGGAAAATTTGATGAAGCCGAAAGATGGCTTAATCGCGCAAGACAGGCGGACAGAACAATGGTCGCTTCAACATATAATCTTGGCCGCCTGGCCTTTGAAAGGAAAAGATATGATGAAGCTGCAGGATATTTTGAAGATATACTGCGAAGAGATCAGGATAATATTCTTGCCCTAAGAGCCGCGGCATATACAAGAATTGCAATGGGCGATATTGATATTGCCGGCAGACACTATTCCAGGCTGCTGCAGCTTGTTCCGGAAAGCGCCGACGACGGATATAACCACGCGCTCGTATTATTTGCAATGAAACGCTTTAGCGAAGCCGAAGCAGTTTTGGAAAAGTATCCTTTTGCGCTTGCAGATAACAAGGATGTTTTGCTTCTTTACGCAAGAAGTCAGGCTGCCTCAAATAAAATTGAAGCAATTAACAGTTTTGCAGATTGGCTTGCTGTTTATTCTGATTCAAAAGTACGGTACGAATATGCCCAGACTCTGGAATATCATGAATTTTATGCAAGAGCACTTGAAGAATACCGCCTAACACTGTCAGAAACCGCCGCAGCATCTGTCGATCCAAAAAGAAGCAATATCCGCTTTGCGATTGCCAGAGTGTTATTATTTGCAGACCATGAAAGCAGCGAAGGAATTACAGAATTGGAAGACGCTGTAAAAGACGGATTTGACAACATTGAGGCGCTTGAAGAATTAATGAACAATACAAGGATTAATGCGGCTAATATCAATAATATTCGCAACATAATTTACAATATACAAAATACCGGTAACACAGACAGCTGAATATTTTCAGAACATAACTCTGAAAGTAGTTCCCAATAGAGCGTCAAAAGTAAATGTTTCTGTGCGTTTATCATTATTTATTCTTAATTTCATATATGACGAAAAGTTAAGTCTTCCCAAAACCCTGATTATTTCTTCATGACCTGCCATCATACTCCAGCGTAAATAATCTGATGATTTATCAAAAGTTATTTCCAGGCTTTCCCTTCGCAATTGTTCATACGGCGAACCAAAAAGCGTTGAAATGCCCGGAAGAAAATTTTGCCTTATCAAAGATTTAGTCATCCAATCATAAAAAACACTTAACATACTTCTTTCTGTCGCAGCTTCCCAGACGGCAGCAAAACTTTCTGTCCAGTATCCATCCGAATGAATACTGAACATATTTGAAAAATTCAATTCATCGCCTGTAAAGCCCCTAAAACCGGCGCCAAAAACAGATTGGATTCTCCAGGAAATATCTTCATATTCGGGAATAATAAACGAAGCTTCAATTGAATGGGAAAATTCGTCAGTTTGATAAAAATTAAAAACAGGAAAAGAACCAAATGCGCCAAACATATTAATTGATGAAAAACCAAGACCGCCAATAACAGTTAAATTGTCAGATCTCGTGTCCATTCTTTGTTCCAATAGCCTGTCAAGGCGCAGAGTTATTCTGGAAGGAATAAATAATGACGGGAATTCATAAATAGGCGGCAGGCTTATTCTTGTACTGAAATGGTCGTTAAAAGAAGTATAAAACGCCTGATCCGCAGATGGAGAATTAGAGAGTGTCCTATCCATAACATCGTTAAGTTCCTGTGCAAAAAGCGAATAGAACGGGAATATACCCCAAAGCGGAAGAGAATCGCTTATACTTTCAAAAAATTTCATTCCGTCATCAGATACACTTTCTCCGGCAAAATAAAGATGCCTTCTAAAACCGCGTCCTGCCCTGAAATTCATCCTTGTTCTGTCCATTAAAATCGGAATATCAAGAAAGACTGAGTTTTCTGATCGAGTAATGTTATTTGCGCCGGTAAAATTGGTACTGCCCTGAAGATTAAGAATAACACCTACAGGTATTGTTCTTTGTGTTAAAACAATTGAAGTTAAAGTTCTTCTTGAATCAGCCGTACTGCCGTTATCGGGAATTAAAGGCTGGAATGTTCTCAGCCAAAGACTTGCATAATTTTCATTTTCATCAATTTGTTCCTGAGTTGTCCACACAGCCTCTGTGTTCAGAGCAACAGAAGGAAAAAAATCATTTTGCGGTCTGTACCCTGTAATAAGATTCCATCTTTGCCGTAATCTGGAAAAATCATAAAACGCATCCGCATCAAATCTAAAATGGAAATCAGATAAAAAAGCCATATTAAAACCGTGACGAACAGAATGTGTCTGAGGCGAAGCAAAAAAAGTTTCTCTGACAGAAAAATTACCGGATGTCCTGGAAATAGAATGATCCGCATTCCACAAAAATGTTTCCTGCGCGGCGGTAAAAGCAAGATTACCTGTAACACTAATGCCAAAAACAGAAAGTCCAAGACCAGTACGGCTTAACATACTGCCTGTAAGCTCTAAATCTTCATAATCGCTTTTCGCGCGCGTTTCTGACTCAAGAGCGGAATAAACAAAAAAATCTGCCAACATGGGAATTTCTCCAAAAGAAAGTAATGTTCCCGGTCTTGAATATTCAACAAATGCCCCCGCATTCATTCTGTAAACCATAAGAGGTTCTTCAAGAATTATCTCATCAATATATAAAGTTCCTGCCGGAAGTATCGAATCGCCGGGATCTATTAGAATGGCGGTATAACTTGTTCTTCTGGTATCATCCATTGATTGGGCTAAAGGTCTGTAAGAAATGGGACCTGTTACACCGCTTTTATCAACTTTAAAACCGGTGTTATTACCCTGATAACGAATTGTTACCTTTCTCCATTCATCATGGCTGAATGCGCTTAAAGGTATAAGCGCCTCCAATTGTCTCGCAGAAAATGAATCCGTTTTTAAAGAATCAGGTCCTGTGCCAATTATAAAACGTAGATTTCCTTCAATCGTTTCGAAAGTATCTTTTGGCTGCGGCCCTTTTACAAAGAATGATAATTCCCGGTAATCCGCAAGCGGTATCTCCCCTATTCTTCCGTCAACTCCTGCAGAAACTCCATCCATATCATTCCAATCAATTCTTAATACCCTTTGTGCATTCATTTCAGGATGAAGCCTTTTTATAATATCAGGATATGAAGATTCTAAAGTGGGCATTTGTATTTCCATTGTCTGGGAAACTTTTACCGATTCATCGACTCCGTTAACCACGCCGCCTTCTACGGTTATCGCTCTAAAAATAGAGCCGCGTACTATAGGCGGGGCCAATAAAATACGCCCTGACACATTATAACCAAGACCATCAACTATTAAACGTAAGTATTTTGCATCGCCCAGTTTGCGCCGCTGTTCATCGTTTAGGATAAACCGTAAAAGGCGTGTTCTTTCAAAATCCACGCTTTCCGGCCCCTGAAAAAGTATTTCTTCCCAAATAAGCTGCGGGTTTTCAGTAAATGGAAAATCCCTGGGCGAAAGCGAACCAATCTGAATTATTAGTCTGAAATCTGTAGAAGAAGACGGAGCAAAATCATAAAATCTGAATGGAATCTCTATCTCTGCTGCGCGGGAAAGAATCTCTCCATATATATCTAACGGAACCTGAAAACCTGTCCAATGTTTTTCTTCATTAAGTTCAAACTCTGCAACTAAAATTTGATTATCGCCAAGCTGGCGGTCCTTTGCAGTGTACGGCTTGTCATTTATTCCTGTAACTACATTGGTATCCCATTCTATATACATAAGATTGGAACCCAGCATATTATTGTTAAAATAATTTCTAAAAATAAGATCAACGCGGTTATTAATATTATAACCGCCGGGCGCATTTGAAATGAATGATGCATTCGGCGGCAAATGCAATATGCTTTCTGAGCCTTCCATTCCGGCAATCCGGTAAAGGCCTGTAGTATCGGTTTGTACAACTGCCAAACCGGCAGTAATATTAGCATTAAGAAAATCATATTCCCAGGCTGTCTTTGCGCTGATACCTGCAGTCCCTTCGTTTGTTATATTTTCATCTGTAAATGCACCATCTGTAAGATTCCAGCGGATTCCAACTGCAGCCTGGGCAGAAAACGGACTTGTCTTATTATTGTAGATCGCACCAAAACCTGCAGTTAAACTGCCAAGACGCATTCCTTCGTTTGTTTTTAGATATGTTATGCGAATTAATTCATTTTCTCCGATTGCTCCCTGAATTGTTACTTCTCCAGTTGTCTGACTGTAACTAAAATTATTGCTTTGAATTCCGCTTCGCCAGACTTGTACAGAGGCAGGAATTACATCCGTACCGATAAAAAATCCGCTTGTTCCGGAATAACTCGTAAAACGTAACATCATGTCGCCCGTAAATACATTAACAAGCGGCAGATAAATTTCCGGAAATATTTTTGCCAGCGGCCAGCGGTTGACCTCAGAGCGCCCTTCTGAAGGATAATTTAAGTTTACAATTTCATAAATATTTCTGCCTCTGACAGGTTCAGTGAGCATTGGAATATCAAAGGCTTGAGCATCTTCCAGCCGGACAAGCTCAAACCCGCTTATAACATTTCCTGTCGAAATCTGAACAAGAACAGCTCTCTCTGATGCGCTTGAAGGCGCATTATAACGGTTTAGTCTTTCAAAGGGAGAAAAAGCACCCGGCTCATAAATAACAAGAGCAGCAGCACCACCAAAAATCATTTCTCCCGGCCGCCGAGCCAAAGGGATTCTATTCCCGCACTGCGGATAATTTCCAAGATCAATGTTGGAACCAAACCACGTCTGGACTTCATGTAAAAAACCTTCGGTATCATAACTGCCCATTGAAGTATCCCAGGGTCTTATGTCCGCCTCTTTGAAATAACTGACCGCAACCATTCCATTTGGCCTTACATTCAGTTCCAACAACCCCTGACGGCCCGATGTCCAATATTCACCGCTTTGGGCATAGCGCCATCGCCGTCCGTTATTGTCGATGATATTGCCGCTTTCATCTTCGATAAAAACAATAATTTCAGAATCTATATCTTTATCAGGCAAAACAAAGGACATAACACGTACAAAGTTTTGCGGTGATATGTCGCTGGAAGTCCTCTCCCTTCCGCCGGAAAAAACCTTCTCTTCCCTGGAAGCCGTGTCATAGCGAAGAAGAGTATGAAAAGTAAGAGCATTACTGCCAAAACGGCTGTAAAATCCGAATGAAGACGGAGAATCGCCGCCAAGGTCAAGGTACACAAATGCCGGAAAATCAAGGCCGGTGTTTCCTATTCCGGCATATTGTAAAAATTCTCCCGAAAGCCCCTGATACCCCGCACGGTATGTATTTAAGGTATGATCATCCTGAAAATTTGCTTCTAAAAACCATCTGTCATTTATCCATAGTGATAAAGACAGATCAACTTCCTGCTTAAACAAAAGCGGCGTTTCCGGAGAAGCAAAAGTTAATCCAAGAGGCGACAGGGAAAAACCCAAATTTCCCTGTAATGTACCCATCCACATGCCTGTCAAAAAGAGTGAAACCTCTGAATCTCCAAGTGAATAACCCATAAGTTCACCGGGAGCTTCTCCATAAATTCTGCGCCGCAGTTCTTCTATATCAAGTTCTGTTTCTTCTTCCGGGAATCCAAATACAGGTAAAACCATAATGATGAGAATAATTGTTATAGCTCTTCGCAAAAAAAACACTTTATGTTATATTATCGACATTACCATGATAGTTTCAATGATTCAGATAATTTTTGAAATTCCTGATACTTCCAACATCAAGGAAAAACGCCGCCTGATTAAGTCTATAATCAGCAAAATGCAGCAGCGTTTTCACTTGAGCGCCGCAGAGATTGATCTTCAGGATTCACTTTCTTTTTCTCAAATCGGCGGTGTTTTTGTTTCCAATTCCCGTACATTTGGCGAAACCGTACTGCAAAAAGCATTTAACATGATAGAAAAAGAAACTTCTGTCCGTATTCAAGACATGAAAATTCATTCGGAGGAATTTTAATGAAAAAAAACACCGTCAAAAAAATCATTCTGCCGCTCCTTGCGTCTGTAGTATGTTTATTTAATTCCTGTATCGGTATATCAATGGACATTCAAATGAACAGGGATGGTTCGGGAAAACTAACCATGGAATACCGTATTTCCAATATGCTGGATAGTCTTGGCTCTTTTTCCGGCAATGAATCCCTGCCAACGATACCTGTAGGCCGGCAGGATTGGGAAAGAACTGCAGAGAGAATACCGGGAATGAAACTTACTTCTTATTCAAAGCGGGAAACCGCCCAAGACACAATAATCAGCGCAAATCTGGATTTTTCGAATCCGAATGCGTTAGTTTCTTTTCTAACATCTTCATATACAGGCGGGTCTTCCGGTGAAAATATTTCGATAAACCATAACGGTAATACAGGCAGTTTTGATTTTATTATTTTTAATCAGCCGGATGCTGAATATGACACAAACTTAATTTCATTATTCCAATCGGTTTTTAATGATTATGATCTTTCGATAAGTTTCAGCGCGCCGGGAAATTCTACAATGACCATCACAGACGGCAAAGGAAATACAATTCCTGCTCCTGCATCTGCGGCAACGGTTTCTTCAGGCAGAAGAGTATCAATGACAATGGATGTCTTCAATATCATCAATCTGCCGCAAGGGTTGGGAGTAAAATTTAACTGGTAATTATCGCCATTTTGGGTAAAAATTTGGACAAAATCGAAATTTGGCGTTATTTATATAATGTGGAGTTTCTATGAAAAATTTAATCAAAGCTCTTGGTATTATCACCATTTCTGGAATAATCGCACTTTTATTGATTTCTTGCGATGAAAACGGCAAGATTGGCGGCGGCGGTGGAGGCATTTTTGGCTCTTCTACAATTAATATCAGCACTCCCGCTGATTTTAACGCAATAAGGAATAATCTTCGTGGTAATTACACACTGACAGCAAATATTTCAATGGCAGGATACGATAACTGGGCACCGATCGGTACATGGTCAGATCCGTTCAGAGGCAAGTTAAATGGTAATGGATATAAGATTACTGGTTTAACAATTAACAGACCTACAGAAGATTATATAGGTTTATTTGGTGTAATAAAATCAGGCGCTGCACTTAACAATATTGCTTTGGAAAATGTTAGTATCCAGGGACTTTCAGAAGTAGGCGGTATAGCAGGGTTGCTCGAAAGCAGTACAATAAACAACAGTTACAGCACAGGAATTATTACAGCGGTCAGGGGAAATGCAGGCGGTATTGCAGGAAGAATAAATAACAGCGGAATACAAAACAGTTTTAGTAGTGCGGTTATTAATGCCAGTAATACCAGCGGCAATTTTGGTGATGCCGGCGGTATAGCCGGGATAATCTATTACAGTTGGATAGCCAATTGTTATAGTACAGGTAATATTACCGCTAGCAGTACCAGCGGCAGTTACGGTGATGCAGGAGGTATTGCAGCGGAAGCCATAAATAGCGATATAACAAACAGTTATAGCAGGGGTGATATTACTGCAAATAGAGGTACTGCAGGCGGGATAGTTGGGATGACTAATGACAGCGTTATTACCAATAACGCAGCCATTAATTCCAATATAACAGCCTCTACTGCTGGACGTATAGTAGGTTCAGCCACTGACTCTGATATAATTATTAATAATTTTGCATTAGACAGTATGATCACAACAGCTTTTTTTGAAAGTTTGCATAATGGCACAAGTAAAACATATACAGAATTGAGAACGCAAAACACCTATTCCTACTCTATTTCAAGCGGCGGGCTCGGCTGGAATTTTTCAAACATTTGGAGAATACCTCAGGGCGGAGGATTTCCGGTACTTAGGTGGCAATAACGCTGCCCAAAACATCTTTAAACTTTAAGATTTTCCAGCCGTATTTTTTTGCTTTCCGTTTAAGAATTCTGTCGGGATTTACCGCCACAGGGTTTCCGCAATATTCCAAAAGCGGAATATCTGTGTAGGAATCAGAATAAAAACTGACATCCTGGGGGCAGATATTGTTTTGTTCCAGCCAGATTTGAACCGCATCTTTTTTTTTCGAGCCAAACAAACTGTATCCGACAAGATTTCCGGTAGTAAGACCATCTGAATATTCCATTTGGCTTGAAAGAGAACCTTCTATGCCAAAGTATCGTTCCAACGGCCTTATTAAAAAATCAAATGAAGATGTGGCAAAAATGACCAGTTCTTCTCTTTTTACCGCTTCTCTGATAAGCTGCTCTGCGCCTAAAAAAATATTTGGTTTAATTTTTTTTTCAAAACATATTTCCGAAACGCGATCTATGTCGGTTTTTTTCAGCCCTGACATTTTTTTTACCGCATTTTCGATAAAATCAATATTTGGAAACCCAAGTTTATATTTTATCCAGTCAAACAAAAGACAGCTTACCAGGGAAAAACGTATATACCCTAAACGTATAAATAAAAATAAAAAGTATTTTGCGGTTGTTCTTCTAATTACTGTAAGATCGACATCAAAAATATGTACCGGAGTTTTAGTTTCTGTTTTCATAAAAAGTCTAAATATTTATATTCGTTTGGAACTTGCTGTGAATAAATTCCACGCATTTGTTCAGGTAAAAGCTGCGCCATTTGCGCCATTACTTCGGTCATAATTTCTTCACGTTCTTCGCGTTTAGGCCTGCCGTCAAACTTTATCCTAAACGGTTGTCCTGCCTTAAAACTAAAAGGCGTACGCCGGAAACGGCGGATATTTTTCCAGATATTCTGACCGCCGTGATGCGCCACAGGCAGTATCGGTACATTTGTTTCAAGTGAAAGCTGAACTATTCCGCCCTTCCCTTTCCCCAATACGCCGTCTTTGCTGCGTTTGCCCTCCGGCGCTACGCACATAAAAAACCCATCATCTATTGCCTGATGTACTCTTTTGAACGATTCAGAAAACGCTCCATTCCTGTCAATTGGAATTGCATGATAAGTATTAAATAAAAACGCAAAGATAGGATTATTCCAGGTTTCCGCTTTTACAAGACCTGTTACATTTATGGGATAGCTGTGCGTTATAAGAATAGGCACTTCAAGAAAATTGATATGGTTAAAAATAACAATCAACGGTTTGTTTTTTGACAAGGCTTCGATATATTCCCGGCAGTCTATTTTGCAAATGGTATTCAGAATGCTTTTTAATACAAAATTAACAGCTGTCCTTCTAAACCCCATTTCAAACTCCGATAAGACGCAATACATTTGGCAGACAGGTTATTTCCAGTTCAACTCCGTTATAACATACAGTCTCACCGTCACAATGAGCTGCCATAGCCCCTACGAGCGCTTTCAGGAAAAATTTAGAACCTCTGCCAAATGTAACACCGTCGCATTTTTCCTGGGTTCCTTTTGTATAATGAGTAAGGATTTTCATAAGCGATAAACGGGAACTCTGATGCCTAACGTAGCATATATCAAGCAAGCCGTCATCAAGCTGGGCTTTTGGTCCCATGTAAAAGCTGCCGCCCATCCGCCTTCCGTTTACAATGGAAACAAGCACTGCCGGAAGCGTTACTTCGTTATCATCATAACGTATCTGAATAACAGGCGAAGGTTCATAACGCGCGATTAATAAAAGAGCGCCTATTGCATAGGAAATACCGCTTTTTATTTTTAATTTTGCAGCTTCAAAACCAACCTTGGTATCAAAACCAATTCCTATTCCGTTAATAAAATACCGTCCGTTCGGAAAAAAACCGCCTTTAACGAAACCTGCATCCAATAAACAGGTATTTCCTTTAATTATAATTTCGAGAGCCTTATTTATATCTTCCGGTATTTTCGGCGTTGAAGAAAAATCATTGCCTCTTCCAATAGGAAGAACTCCAAAAATGGGCGGCTGTGAAAAGTCATTTTTTGTTAATAAACCATTAATTACTTCGTTACAGGTTCCGTCTCCTCCTGCGGCAACCGTCACATCATTATCTTTAATGGGTAAATTTTGAACAATTTCTATAGCATGACCAGGTGATTCTGTAAGAAGTATTTGATAATCACGGCCGCTTTCTTTTAAAAATTTATCAATTTTAGGGTATTGCTTTTCTGCTTTCCCTTTTCCGGCTGTAGGATTCAAAATAATCCAAAGTTTCCCAAGATGCATCATATCCAAACTATACCACAGTTCAAAAATAAATGATAGACTCAATGTATTACAGGAGCAAAAATGTTTAACGCCGCAAAAACAAAAAACGACATTATAGATTGGATACGCGGATATTTTGAAAAAGAAGGTTCAAATTGCATTGCCGTAATAGGTTTAAGCGGCGGCAAAGACAGCTCTGTAACAGCCACCCTTTGCGTTCAGGCGCTGTCTGCCCAAAGGGTATTTGGCGTATTATTGCCGCAAGGACAGCAATACGACATAGAGTATTCCCTGGAATTGGCTGCGCACCTTGGAATAAAATATATAATTATCAATATTAAAGACAGTGTCGATATACTTTTATCATCCTTAAAAGAAAGCGGACTTTCTGCAAATAAACAGGTTCTTATAAATAGTCCTTCCAGAATCAGAATGGCAGCTCTATACGCCGTATCCGCAATTAAAAACGGGCGTGTAGCCAATACCAGCAACCTAAGCGAAGACTGGGTCGGTTATACAACAAAGTACGGTTCTGCAGCCGGCGATTTCAGTCCTCTGTCCCGCCTGACAAATACCGAAGTAAAATTGATAGGCAAAGAGCTGGCGCTGCCTTCAAAGTTTATAGATAAAATCCCTGAAGACGGGCTTTCCGGTTTAACCGATGAAGAAAACCTTGGTTTTAGTTATGATGTTTTGGACAAATATATCCGCGAAGGTATTTGCGAAGACGCAGCAATCAAGGAAAAAATCGACTCTCTGCATCAGGCTAACAAGCATAAGCTGATGTTAATGCCTTGTTTTGAGTTATAATATAATTATGAAATATTTTTTTCCGTTATTGTTTATTATTTTGCTCTCAACCTGTGCCGGCATTCCTGAAAAAACAGAAATTGTCACAGAGATTGATACAGAAACCGTTGAAAACATTGAAATCGAAGAAGACTTGTCAATATTTATTCCTGAGCCTGAAAGTGATTTACCTATTACATCTTTTCCGGAAATTTGGGGCTATGTAATTGCAGGCCAGGAATCGGCGCTTAGGAGAGGATTCCCAATCACTGACGTTGGTTACTTTGGCGCTGAAGTCAATATGTACGGAAGGCTCGCGAATGTTCCAAACCGCCAAAATCTTTCTTCTTTTAACGGCAGAGTGCATTTGGCTGTCACTTGTTTCAATTATGCGCTTTCATATTTTGTACTTTTACCGGAAAGCCCTCAGAGAGCTTTATTAATAAACGATTTGGTAGCAGCTACCAGAAATTTTGACGGATTAAATTTAGATTTTGAAAATATCCCTCCAATGTCGGGGGATGCGTTTTTGTCTTTTTTAAGAGAATTACGCGCCGCAATGCCGGATAAAATCCTGTCTGTCGCTCTTTATGCGCGTACAAGAACAATAACCAATGATGTATACGACTATGAAAAAATCGCGCCCCTTGTTGACCGTATTTTTGTAATGGGTTACGACCTGCACTGGAGCGGCGGGCCTGCCGGTCCTGTTGCATCACTTCAATGGGGACGGGATGTTGCAAATTATTCGTTACGCACAATAGGAGCTGAAAAACTCGTCTTGGGGATTCCATTTTATGGGCGCGCATGGGCAGATCAAAATCATCATAGAGCCCTTGTTTATCCAACTACACAAAGATTGATAGAAACTTATAATGCAGAAGTAAAAAGGGAAAACGGTATTCCAACTTTTAATTATAATGTAAATATTGGCGTAACAGTTTATTTTGAAGATGTATATTCGCTTTCTGCCCGTATGGAACTGTATAAATCCCTGGGAGTAAGAGCTATCGGTTTTTGGCGCATCGGGCAGGAAACTCCACAGGTGTGGAATATACTTAGAGTGGAGTAAAATAGTCCGCGGAACCTCAACCGAACCGCAAAGCGGTGAAGGTTCCCCTCTTGATTAACGCAGAAAAGAATAATTATCTACAGCGCGCCCCGATTGAGGCACGCTATAGAATTTTTGTTATAAGTTGATTTTACTTTTGCCCTTTCCAATAATACTGATCTGACAAACCTGAAGGATTAGGTGAGGGAGAAAAATGAGCGCCATGTTCTATAAATTCAGCAACAACTCCAAAAGCTCCGTCATCTGGAAATGAAAGATTACCACCAAGACCTATTTGATAATATTCTGTTGCACCAATTTTTACATATACCAGAATGCCTTTTCGACTTCCTCCATTAAAATTAATATATGAATATCTTCCTATAACAGCTCCGCTATCATTTCCTTCCTTAAACTTTTTAGTTTTTAGAGATTGACGTTATTTTATCATTTTTTGAGGCTAAAAGCCTCAAAAAGCGTTTACTAGTTATCTGTGGGAACCTCTAAAAACTCTTTTTAGAGGTTCCCATCATTTATTTTGTTATACGATCAGGTCTTAAAACTTCCGCTCCATTGCGATAAACGTGCTGCGCTTCTGATCCTTCATCAAGGTAACAGTGAACTATAACTCTGACAGTTCTCTCAAGGGAATTTTTACTTTGCGGTTCCTGAACAGAAAAAAGAGAAAGCTCCCCTGCCCGCCCGCTTTTACGCAAAGCAGTACATGGATTTACGGCATCAAGATCGCTTGTTACAGAAAAAATGACGGATACTATTTGTATTTCA
>Ga0123356_10001893_pt1 | contig 22690 bp, 22 predicted proteins | sample TergutEmb28metaG_2_FD_92546 | JGI IMG/M metagenome (GOLD analysis project Ga0123356, IMG submission 92546) | Embiratermes neotenicus P3 segment gut microbial communities from Petit-Saut dam, French Guiana - Emb289 P3 | ecosystem: Host-associated > Arthropoda: Insects > Digestive system > Gut ...
AGGCTTCCATTTCAGGCAACAAGCGTTCGATATGCTCCACAAGCTTGAATTGCGTGCGGCAGCGGGCCAGGTTGTCGTCCGGTTTGCGCACGCGGAAATAGACGTCGCCGTTGAGGTAATCCGTCAGGAAGCGCATGCCGCATTCAAACGTCATGAGCTTCACTGAGAATGGCAGATATTGAATTTCATCAGGAGTTAAGGCTGCGCCGCAGGCTTCCAGGTAGCCCCTGGTGTAGGCCTCGAACAGCGGCATGGAAAACCGCACGAGGCCCAGATCCCGCTCGTCTTCCTTCGCCGTGTTCCCAAGAAAACGCAGGCTGTCGCCGTAATCGTATAGCGAAAGCCCGGGCATGATCGTGTCCAGATCCACCACGCACAGCGCTTCGTTGGTGTCTTTGTCGAAGAGCACATTGTTGAGTTTGGTGTCGTTGTGCGTTACCCTCACGGGAATTTTACCTGTTTTGACCAATGGATCTAGCAGGAAGCAGTCCTGCTTGCGGGTTCTCGCAAATTCGATTTCACTCCGCACTTCCTCCCTGCGACCCGCTCTGTTTTCGGCGATGGCCGCTTCCAGGGCCTCGTAGCGCTTCCCCGTATTATGGAAATCCGGGATGGTCTCGTGCAGCCGCGCGATGGGGAAGCCATCCAGCATCCGCTGGAACTCGCCGAAGGCCTTTGCCGCGCGGTATGCATCCTGCGTGCTCCCGGCCGCCTGCAATGAGTAAGAGTTCTCCACATAATTATAGCAGCGCCAGTACCCGCTGCCATCATCAATGTAATAGGGCTTGCCGTCCCGCGCGGAATAAACGGTGAGCGTGGCGCCGCCCCGCTCTCGCAGGAACCGCGTGGTGGCCACGATATTTTCCATGAGCTCAACGGGCTTTGCGAACACGAAGGTATTGATGTTTTGCAGGATATAACGGCGTAGGCCCCCGCACAGGCCACGGGCCTCCAGCAGGTAGGTGCGGTTGATGTGCCCTGTCGTAATTTCCTCGGGGGCCGAGACATTCGCGCATTCCTCCTCCAAAACAAATCGCCGGAGGATGGCGCTGATCTGCGTTTCGGTGATAATAATCATCCTTTCAGGAATTGTGCTTGACAAATTATAACTTGAATTTATGAAGAAGTCAAGTGCTTGACTCAGGCATGCCTTATGTGATATAATATATGATGTCACGCAGCCGCGGTATTCCGCGAAGGGGAGGAAGCCATGCCAACCTGCTATCTCGTCGGCGCTTCGCCCGCAATTGAAGCCGAAGCGCCCCGCGTTCTCCCCGGGGATTTCGTCATTGCCGCCGACGGCGGGCTGGACCATCTGCGGCGCTGGGGCATTACGCCCGATTTTGTGGTCGGCGACATGGATTCTTTGGATTGCGATTTGCCCGACGGCGTGCCCTGCGAAATATATCCCGGCGAAAAGGACGACACCGACATAGCCCTCGCCCTGGAGGAGGGGCTCCGGCGCAAATTCCGGCGCTTCGAATTCATTGGCGCTTCCGGCGGCAGGCCGGATCACACAATGGCGAATATGCAACTGCTAATAAAAGCCGCGCGGCTGGGGGCAATGGCAATCCTGCATATGGGCGGCTGGCGGTGCACGGCGCTGTGCGCGCCTTCCGGCACATCAGAGCTTCGATTGAAGGGCCACGGCATTATTTCCGTCTTCGCCTATGGCGATGCGGCGAAATGCGTCACGATCGCGGGGATGAAATACCTTCTTGCGGGGGAAATCCTGGACGGCGCGAATCCGCGCGGCGTGAGCAATGAATTGGACGGCGAGGGCCGTATTTCATTGAAAGAGGGCGTTTTGCTCTGCTACTGGGAGGAACAGATCAAGGTGGCGCCATGAATACACACGCCGGCAAGGCCGAAAGCTATGAAAAAGGCCGCCCGGATTACCCGGAAGCGTTCTTTGATTTCTTATATGGCGAGGCTGGCTTCCGTCCGGGGCAGGTGATCGCCGACATCGGCTGCGGCACCGGTAAAGTGACAAAGCACTTCCTGGCGCGCGGCGGCAGCGTCGTCGCCATTGAACCGGACGGCGATATGCTGCGCATCGCGATGACCAAGCTCAGCGGATACCCCAATTGCCAATTATTTCAAGGTTATGCGGAAGACACCGGGCTGGCAAAAGGCGCGATTGATCACATTTTCTGCGGCAATGCGTACCACTGGTTCGCGCGGGATAAAACCGTGCCGGAATTCCGGCGCATCCTGCGGGAAGGCGGCTCCGTCGCCATCGCGACATTGGGCGGTGGCAATGACGTCTCCGCGTTTTTGCCCGGTACTTTCCAGGAAAAAACATTTACCTATGTCATACACGAAACGCCGGAACAATATTTGCATGGCTTATTATCGGTTTCTTCCGCGCCATTGCCCGGCGATGACGCATACGAGGCGTTTTGCAGCAATATCCAAACGTATTTCAACAAGCATAGCCGCAACGGTGCATTGAAAGTGGAAATGCAATTGCATTGCGTCATCGGGGGCGCGGAGAATTTAGCTATATAAAGCGAGAGGACTTCACATGCGATATAGCCTCATTGGCTGCGGGCGGGTTTCGCCCGAGCATTTGCGCGCGGCAAAGCATAATGGGCTGGAGCTCGCGGGACTGTGCGACACTGATCCGGCGCAAATTGATCGAAATCTTGGGTTCGCGAAAGAATATCTGGCCGGCGTGCCCGTTTATCAAAATTATAAACAACTGCTCGCGGCGGAACGCCCGCAACTCGTTGCGATTGCAACGCCCAGCGGCCTGCACGCCCAAATGGCCCTGGACTGCATTGCCGCCGGCGCGCACGTGATCATCGAAAAACCCCTGGCTATGTCCATGGAGGACGCGCAAAAAATCAAAGATGCGGCCGAAAAAACCGGGCTTGTCGTTTGCAACAACCTGCAAAATCGATTTAACCCTGCTGTTAAGGCCTTGCGGGAAGCGGTGGAAGCCGGGCGCTTCGGCAGGATATACAGCGCCTCCATGCGGCTTCGCTGGTTCCGCGGGGAAGACTACTACCGGCAGGCGGCTTGGCGCGGCACCCGCGCCCTGGACGGCGGCGCCATGATGAACCAGGGCGTCCACGGCATTGACTTGCTGTGCTGGATGCTGGGCGAGCCCCTGCGCGTTACGGCAATCACCACCCGGTTGGCGCGCGCAATTGAAATGGAAGATATGGGTATGGCGCTGGTGGAATTCCGTGGCGGGGCGCTGGCCTCGATTGAATGCACGACGCTGCGCCATCCGGATGCCGAGGAGTCGGTGCTGGAGATCAACGGCGAACGCGGTTGCGCGCGGTTGGGCGGCATCGCGGGCCATATGGTGGAAACCTGGCGCTTCGACGGCGCACCCCTCGATGAGGAAAACGCGATGCGGCGGCAATACGCCCGGGAACCGGCATCGGTCTATGGCAGCGGCCATGGCATGCTATACGCGGATGTGATTGCGGCGATTGAAACGGGCCGCAAGCCTCTTGTGGGGATTGACGAGGGCGCCATGGCGCTTTCTATCGTGCTTGGGGCATATGAGAGTTCGGCGACCGATAAGACGGTTTGGCTACAAGGAGACACACCATGAAGCAGCATTGTAGTATCAAACGCGGCGCGGCGGGAATTGCGGCGCTCGTGTTGATGTTATCGCTCGGCGCCTGCGCGGGCGGCGGGGCGCATGTCATCGCCCTGAACCCGGGCGGCAAAGCGCTCCAGGCGGATGCCCCAAGCGCCCACGCGGCCCCCGCCATCGGAAAAAACGCCAGGCCCATCGCGAAATCCGGCTGGCTGGAGCTTTTTTTGGACGACGCGAGCAAAACCGTCGCCATCCGGGGCTACAACGCCCAGGCACAGTGGGCAACGCTGCCCCGGGAGCCCCGGGCCGGTTTCGCCGCGGCCGACGCCTGTATCATCGTGAACGGCCATCGCTTGCGCCTGAATACCCAGGACCATGCAGTGGCATACGGGAATGTTGCCGTGAAGGCCATCCGGGAGGACGACGTCAGGATCGGCGTGCAGGTGAACTATCTTCTAACGCCCGACGCGAAAACCGCCGCGAAAAGCGAATTCAGCACGACCGACGTTGCATTTTTGATCCGTATGCGCTATATCCTGCGCGGCGGCAACTTCCATGTGGAGGCCGGCTGGGAAAACAGGTCCGGCAACCCAAACGCTTTCATCGAATCCATCGGATTGATGGAGCGCTTCGGCGCGCTGGAAGATCCCGGCAAGGAGGATTTCCTCTTGTTGCCGGACGGCGGCGGGGCGCTGCTCTATCCCGCGCGGACGGCCACTGAAGCTGAAGCTGCCCCAATCGAAACGGCGGATTTGCGATTTGCCGTCTACGGCGAGGACCCCGCCGGCCCTCTTCCACAGAATACGAAACACCTGTATTGCAGGGACGAGGCCGGAAGCCCCCTCAGCGCGAACGTCGCCGCCTACGGCGCGCGCAGCGGGCAGAGCGCGTACGCTGCGGTGGTGGAGCGGGGTGCGACGCTTTGCTCCGTTATGGCGGTGCAGCGGGCAGGCGGCAAGGGCGTGCTCATGAGCGCCGTGGGCCCCCGCTTTACCATCACGCCGACGACCCTGGGCGCCAATGACGCGGCCAAGGGCACGATCTACCGCGCGGCGAGAAGCTACGGCGGGGCGCAGTATCCCAAAGAGACAATCCGCCTGAGTTACCGCTTTTTCCAGGGCGCCGAAAACGTGGGTTTCAGCACCCTCGCCATGGCCTGCCGCGAACAGCTCATCAATATGCGGCTGCTTTCCTCCACCAAAACAGTATCCGGCGAACGCGCCCTCCCGCTGAACCTGACGCTACTTGGAACAGGCCCCGACGGCAGGGGCGGCATGCGGACCCTCACCTCCTTCGAGCAGGCCCTGGATATTCTCACGCGCCTGAAAAGCAAGGGCGCCGGTGCCGTCAATGTCCGTTACGAGGGGGCGTTCAGCGGCGGTTGGAACCAGCGCGGGGCGGAGCGGCTTTCCCCTATGGGCAGGCTGGGCGGCAGCCGGGACTTCGAGGCCCTGCAGGCGTTCTGCGCAAGCCAGGGGCTTTTGCTCTTCCCGGACGCAAAAGCGTTCCCCGGCGGCAGGCAGGCGGTATCCATCACCGGCGCGCCCCTGTGGATGGTCCCCCGCGCGCGCGGCGTCCTGTTCCCGGGCGTCGCGGATGAGCCCGTCTCTCTGCGCCGGCTGGATGGCGCAAACAAGTCCGCCCGTGCGATCATCAACCGCCTGGGCCGGTTCGATACCAGTGGTATTTCTCTCGGGGACTTAGGCGACGTGCTCTACACGGACTATGCCGGCAACCTGCACCGGGAGCAGTCCGCCGCGCGAATCGGCAGGATCATTCCCTCGTTTTCCGCAAAATGGCAGGTGATGATGGACACCGGATTTTTCCACGCGGTGCGTTCGGCGGATATCATCGTGAATCTTCCCCTGGAGCCGCAAATCGCGATGCCCGGCAGCCGCATGGAGCCGCGATATGAATCCGTACCGTTCCTGCCCATCCTCCTATGCGGCAGCGTGGATTACTCCGGCCCTTCCATCAACCTAGCCGAAGACAGCACCCAGGCCTTTCTGCGCGCTGTGGCCTGCGGCGCGAGCCCGGCCTACACATGGACCGCCGACCACGGGGACGACCGCCTGGATTTCGAGCGGCACTTGGATGAGGCCATCGCCGCGCACGCCCGCGCGAGCGCTATCCTTTCCAATTTGCGCGGGGAACGCATCGTCAACTACCGCGTGGTGGAGCCCGGTGTGACGGAAACCCGTTATAGCGGCGACACGGTCATTTACGTGAACTTCACCGCAGCGCCCAAGCAAATTGAAAGTTTTACCATCCCGCCGCATGATTTTGTCAGGGTGTAGTAGAAAATCGTAGCAGCCGCCAGGGAATATCTCGGGCGGAGATAGGTTTTTATGTGAAACGCTTGATATTTGTAAAAAATATGCTTTTGTTATAATGAGATAATCCATTGTGAGCCAAATGTTCGCGCTTTAAGGATCCAGCCAAATCTTTTTTGGCTGCGCTCTTGCATTCGCGCGGAATATTTGCTATAATAATATAAGGATTGCTGTATGGAGGAATACGAGAATGAACATCGCCGTTGAAAAAACGAAGGTGCCCAAACAAAAACCGCTGGATCAGAGCAGGCTGGGCTTTGGTGTATATTACACGGACCACATGTTTTTGATGAACTATGACGAGGGCAAAGGCTGGCATACACCCCGCATCGTGCCCTATGGCCCTATAGCCCTGGACCCCGCCGCCATGTGCCTGCACTACGGCCAGGAGGTATTTGAGGGCATGAAGGCGTACCACGGCGCGGATGGAAACATCCGCCTGTTCCGACCGGAAGAAAACATGGCCCGGCTCAATCTTTCCAGCCGCAGATTGTGCATTCCCGAGATTGACGAGGCCTTTGCCGTGCGGGCGATTGAAGCGCTCGTAACAATAGACCGAAGCTGGATTCCCGCGCAGGATGGCACGTCGCTGTATATCCGGCCATTCATTTTCGCCACGGAGCCGAATCTCGGCGTGCGCGCCGCCAAGCGGCTGCTGTTTGCCGTGATTTTATGCCCCGTGGGCTCGTATTATCCCGAAGGGCTCAATCCCGTGAAAATTTTTATCGAGCGGGAATATGTCCGCGCGGTGCGGGGCGGCACGGGCTTTGCCAAAGCCGGCGGGAACTACGCTTCGGGCCTTAAAGCGCAGGAAAACGCGCAGGCGCAGGGCTACAGCCAGGTGCTGTGGCTCGACGGCGTCGAACGCAAATACATTGAAGAAGTGGGCGCGATGAACGTCTTCTTCCAAATCGGCGATGAAGTCATTACCCCGGAGCTCCAGGGCAGCGTGCTCGGCGGCATCACCCGCAAAAGCTGCATTGAAATCATGCGTGGCTGGGGCATGAAGGTGAACGAGCGCCCCCTTTCGCTTGACGAATTGCTGGAGGCTGCAAAAACAGGGGAACTGAAGGAAGCCTTCGGTTCCGGCACGGCGGCGGTGATATGCCCCATCGGCGAGCTCAAGTGCGGCGACGAGACGCTAGTTGTCAATAGTGGCGAAATCGGCGCGCTGACCCAGCGGCTGTATGACGAGCTCACCGGCATCCAGTGGGGCAAACTCCCGGACGCGTACGGGTGGACGAGAATAATTAACAATGAATAATTAACAATTTGCGTTGTCAATGCACATAATTGTTCATTGTTAATTGCATATTGTTAATTGAACAGGAGGCCTTCCCATGCCAATGATCGCCCTGACCACAACAGCAAATGTCATCCCCGTTATTTCGGAGCAGCTGTCCGCGGGCTTTGGCCGCATCGTTACGCTCATCCCCGGTAAGAGCGAAGCGAGGCTCATGCTTTCGTTCACGGGCGGCGTGTCCATGCGCTTTGGCGGCGAGATCCGCAGCGCCGCCTTCGTGGAGGTCAGTCTCTTTGGCCGCGCGCCGGTCCAGGCCTACGATAATTTCACAGCCGCCGTCTGCGAGCTGCTGGAGGAAGTGATTGACGTTCCCCCCGAAAACGTGTTCATCAAATATTCGGAAACGGAGCACTGGGGCTGGAACGGGCATAATCTTTAGGATGGTGAAGTGTTATGAAACCCGATACGCCTGAATTTTTATTCGCCTTACGTGAAGACTTCCGTGCGTGGCTGGGTGAAAACGCGGAAACCAGCGGCGGCGTATGGCTCGTGCTCGGCAAGACGAAGGCACTCGCGACACTTACGGCCCATGAAGCCCTGGAAGAGGCCCTCTGCTTCGGCTGGATCGACGGCCAAATGAAACGCGTGGATAATGCGAGATATCTAAAGTATTTCGCGCGCCGGCGACCAAAGAGCGTCTGGTCGGAAAAAAACAAGAAGCTCATCGAAATCCTGCGCGCCAAGGGCATTATGACAGAACTTGGCGAACAGGCCGTTGCGGCCGCAAAACAAAACGGCATGTGGGACGCCCCGAAACCGGAGCCTGTCACAGATGAGCAAGTCGAAGCTTTTGCCGCGAAGCTGGCCGGCGTTTCACCAGCCTGCGAGAATTTCCGGGCCATGCCCAAGTCGATCCAGCGCGTTTACACCGCGAGATACTTTTCATTCAAGACGGAAGAAGCACGCCAGCGGGATTTCATGCGCATCGTGGAACGGCTGAATCAAAATCTCAAACCCATGTAATTATATAAAAGGAGAACTATCATGTCCAAGCTGCGTGAATTTGTCAAAGAGAACAGCGACGTCATCTGGCCGGCGCTGTGTCTGTTCTTCGGTGTCCTTGCGATTTTATTTGCCGCGCTGAAGCGTAGTGGAATTGATATTGTGGACAATACGGGTACAATCACCATCGTCAAAGGCAATCGCGTCCTCGAAATCAACCGCGATTAACCAAAGGAGAACCGTATGCCCCGCCCCAAAACCGACATCTCCTACGCCCATAACGGCGCGCGCTTCAGCTACCGCGTCGCGGGGATTGTCCTGCACAACGGACATGTGCTTCTTCAAAACACAGAGCGTGAAAGCGGCTACGCCTTCCCCGGCGGCAGCGCTGCCTTCGGCGAAACAAACGCCGAAACCCTCGCGCGGGAATTCCGCGAGGAACTCGGAACAGAAATCAAAGTCGGCGAATTAAAATGGGTGGAGGAAAATTTCTTTCGTCTGGGGGACACCCGGTTCCAGCAAATCTGCCTAACTTATGCCGTGGAGTTGGCTGGCGAAATCCCCATGGAGGGTCGGTTCAAGTGCCTCGAAACACGCGCGGACGGCGACCAGGTGTGGTTCGATTGGTTGCCTATCAAGCGCCTGCGGGATGACAGCATCACCGTCTACCCCCGCGCCGCCGCAGACCTCCTCAAGCGTCTGGATCAAGGCGTGCGGCATATCGTTCGGCGGGAGGAATAACACATAATTACACCGCGCTTTGCATGGATGTCGCGCCCGAGAACAGCAACGCATTGCAATTATATCACAAACTGGGATACGACAGGCTCAGCATGATTGTGCTGCGAAAAGATTTCGATAATACCCAAAAAGAAAAAGTCAAAAACATATTTGGGCTGGATTTTCGGTATTAACTCAATAGGAGACCCACATGGAAAAAAAAGAACTCATCCAGGAAGAACACGATATATTGGAATTATGGGAGCGCGAGCGGTGCTTTGAACAGCGCCGCGCGCAGGCCGCCGGGCGGCCCATGTTCCGCTTTGTGGACGGGCCCATTACGGCGAACAACCCCATGGGCATCCACCACGCCTGGGGCCGCAGCCTGAAGGATATTTACATCCGTTACAAATTTCAGCGGGGGCACGATTGTCGCTGCCAAAACGGCTTCGACGCTCAGGGCCTTTGGGTGGAGGTCGGCGTGGAAAAGGAGCTGGGCTTCGAAAGTAAGCGCGACATCGAGCGCTACGGCCTGGACAAATTCACGCAGGCATGCAAAGACCGCGTGTGCAACTACGCGGGGATCATCACGGAGCAGTCCAAGCGCCTTGGCATGTGGATGGACTGGGGCAACGATTATTTCACGCATACGGACGACAACATCGAGGGCATCTGGCATTTTTTGAAGAAGTGCCAGGGCAGCGGCTGGCTCCGGCAGGAGTACCGGCCCATGCCCTGGTGCCCCCGCTGCGGCACCAGCCTTTCCGAGCACGAAATGACCGGCTCTTACCAGCTCATGACGCACATGTCCGTGTTTGTGCAACTGCCCGTGTCAGGCAAAGATTTTAATATTTTGGTATGGACAACGACGCCCTGGACGCTTTCGTCCAATGTCGCGTTGGCGGTGAACCCTGAGATCGACTATGCCCTCGTGCGCGTCAAGAGCCAGGAAAAACCCCTCGTTCTGGCCAAGAACGCCATCAAAAAACTGAGCGATGACAAGCTGGAAGTCCTGGATATATTCAAAGGCGAACAGCTGATTGGCCTGGAATATGAGACTTGCTTCCCGGAATTCCCGGCGCAGCAGGGCTTTGCGCATAAATTTGTCGCTTGGGAGGATGTGGGTGCGGACGAGGGCACTGGCGTCGTGCACATCGCGCCAGGTTGCGGCGCGGAGGACTTCGCCCTGGGCCTGCGCGAAAATCTGCCGCAGGTGATGCCCGTGGACGATTTGGGCATTTTCATCGAGGGCTTTGGATTTTTAACGGGCAAAAGCACCGGCGTTGCCAATGAGATTTTTGACGAGCTAAAGCGCCAGGGCAAGATGTATAAAACAGAGCCTTACGAGCACAGCTACCCGGTGTGCTGGCGCTGTAAAACGGAAGTGATTTTCCGGCTGGTACCCGCCTGGTATATTACGGTGACGGACGAATTGCGCGAGCGCCTCATCACCGCCGCGCGCAAAGTGCGCTGGGAGCCGGAAAGCGGCGGGCGCCGCATGGAGGACTGGCTACAAAATATGGGGGACTGGAACATCTCCCGCAAGCGGTACTATGGCCTGCCGCTGCCGTTTTATCCATGTTCCTGTGGGGAATTAACAGTAGTGGGGTCAAAAGAAGAACTCAAATCCCTGACGCCTGACTCCTCTATCCTGAACCCTGAATTGCACAGGCCCTGGATCGACGAAATCGAGATTGCTTGCCCTGCTTGCGGCGAGACAGTAAAACGCGTGCCGGATACCGGCGACGTTTGGCTGGACGCCGGCATCGTGCCTTACTCCACCTTGGGCTACTTCAAGGACCGCGCGGCCTGGGAGAAAAACTTTCCCGCCGAGTGGGTCACGGAAATGCACGAGCAGGTGCGCTTGTGGTTCTACTCCATGCTCTTCATGAGCGTGGTGCTGGAAGACCGCCCGCCCTACGAGCGCGTGATGTGCCACAGCATGGTGGCCAAGGAAGACGGCGGCAAGTTCAGCAAAACGGGCTACATGATTCAGTTTGACGAGGCCGCGGAGGAAATCGGCTCCGATTCCATCCGCTACCTTTACGCGGGCAGCCCCATCACCAGCGACGTGCGCTTCGGCTTCAACCTGGGGGACGAGGCGCGCCGGAAGCTGCTGGGCTTCCGCAACATCTTCAGCTTTTTTGAGACATATTATCTCATTGACAAGCCGGACCTGTCAGGCCCCGTAACGCCCAACGGTCCGCTGGATATATGGCTGATTCTGCGCACAAATTTATTTATTGAGCGGGCGACGGAGCTCATGGACGCTTACAAGGCCTATGTTTTAGTGAAGGAATTCGAGGCCTTCGTGGAGGATGTGTCCAACTGGTATATTAGGCTCAATCGCAGGCGCTTCTGGAAGGCCGGCGACGCGGAGGATAAACAAGCGGCCTACCGCAGCCTTTATTTCGCGCTCAAAAGCGCGGTGCAAATCATGGCGCCCATCATCCCGTTCCAAACGGAAGCGTATTGGCAGAAGCTCGTTCGAAAAGCGGAACCGGGGGAAGCTTTATCAGTTCACTTGAGCGCTTGGCCGCAGCCTTTGCTTGGGTGTGAAGATGATGGCCTGCTGGAGCAGACTGCGCTTGTGAGGGAAATCATCGCGACTGCCCTGCGCCTGCGCAATGAGAGCCAGCTGAAAGTACGGCAGCCGCTGCGGGCCATGTTTGCCGTATGCGACGATAAAACAAAAACGGCCATGCGCGTCTTCGAACAGCAGGTGCTGGATGAGCTTAACGTGAAGGAGCTTGTGTTCCTGAATGGCGCGGAAGAATTGCAAGTGAAAATTCCGACGGTGAATTTCAAACGCGCGGGCGCAGTGCTGAAAAGCCAGGTGAACGCGTTTAAGGCACACTTGGCGGGGCTTTCGAATGAAGATATGGCGCTTGTGGCGGATCAAGTGGAGCAGGGCGGGGATGTGCAAATCCCCGGCTGGGAGGTTGCGCTTGCGGCGGACCTGTTCCTGCTGCAAAGCGCAACAAAACCCGGCATTGTTAGCGCAACATGCCTTAATAATACTGTTACCGTAGCTCTGGATATCGAACTTACCGACGAACTAAAGCGCGAGGGCGTCGTGCGCGACATCATCCGGCAGATCCAAACCCTGCGCAAGGACGCCGGCTATGCCGTGGAGCAGCGCATCCGGCTGGCCATTCTCACCCAAAGCGCCTTCCTGCAAAAATCCATTGACGAAGCGGCAGCACATGTAAAAGCCGAGGTTTTGGCGGATGATCTCACGACAGAAGCCCTCGCGCATCCCGACATGATCCGCGAACTGGACATCGCCGGGGAGGCAATCACGCTGCAAGTCTCGAAATAATTAAGCATTGGAGGAACGACAATGACCGTCACGAAAGACACCATCATCGGCGATATTCTGGACGCCGACCGCAACGCCGCGCCCTATTTCCTCGAAATGGGCATGCACTGTCTGGGCTGCCCCGCCGCCCGGGGTGAAACCGTGGGGGAGGCCTGCGCCGTGCATGATGTTGACGCCGACGACCTTGTGGAAAAGCTCAACGCGCATTTCGGTAAGTAGTGCGGCAGGCGATGCTTCGCCCCAGATTGGCGATGATCGCCGGTCTGGTGCCCCATGGCATGGCTCTGGCGGATATCGGCACGGACCATGCCCGCTTGCCGGTACACTTGGTCCGCGAAGGCGTGTCCCCGCGGGCAATTGCATCGGATGTCCGCGAAGGCCCCCTGCAAAACGCCGCCAAAGCCATTGAGCGCGCCGGCCTTGGCGACCGCATTGAGCTACGCCAATCTGACGGCTTCAGCCGCTTCGCGCCTTCGGACGCGGGTTGCTGGGTGCTGGCCGGGATGGGCGGCACGCTCATCGCCCGCCTGCTGGGGCAAGCGCCGTGGCTATGCAGCCCGGGTACAACGCTGATCCTCCAGCCCATGCGCCATGCCTGGGAGGTCCGCGCGTGGCTGGCGGCGCACGGCTTCCGCATCGAAAAAGAGACTGCCTGTTACGATACCGGCCGTCCATATCATGCGATCCGTGCGATTTTCACTAATTCTCAATTCTCCATTCTTAATTCTCAACTCTACATTTACACTGGAGAATTATTGAACTGCGGCTACCCCGCCGCGCGGGAATTGCTCGCCAGGGAAAAGGCGCTGATGCAAACGCGGGCGGACGCGCTGAGGCGGGCAGGCAGGGCGAGGGAGGAGCTCGCCCGCCTGCGACTCATATTAGAAAGTTGGCCGGAGCCATGACCACAGTGCGCGATATCTACGATTTTCTGGATCAACTTGCGCCGTTTGCCAGCCAAGCGGAGTGGGACAATTCTGGCTTGATTTTAGGAAGTTTTATGCGCGGGGTACGCAGCGCCGCCGTGTGCTTGGACATTCCGGTGGAATTATCCGAAATTGATCTTGTTATCAGTCACCATCCGGTGATTTTTCAGGCGCGCAAAAGCTTCACGAATCCCCTGGACCCTGCTGTGAACCTGCTGCGACGGGACATTGCGGCTATCGCCTTCCATACCAATTACGACCATTGCCCTGGCGGCGTGAATGATATCCTGGCCACGCGATTGGGCCTGAAGGACATCGAGGCGCTGCCGAATGGCGTCCGGATCGGGGCCATCGAGCCCGCGAGCCCTGAAAATTATGCGAAGGTCGTGAGCTGTGAGTTTAATGCGGTGGCGCGCTACCGCGCAGGCGCGAAAATGATAGAAAAAGTTGCGGTTTGCGGCGGTTCCGGCTGCTCGTTATTATCCGAAGTTACTGGCAAAGCCGACGCCTTTGTCACCGGCGACGCGAGCCACCACGATTTTCTCGAGGCAGCGCAAAACGGCGTGTCTCTCATCGCGGCGGGGCATTACCGCACAGAAGTCATTGCCATGCCGCCGCTGCTGGAACGCCTGCGGGCCGCCTTTCCCGCCGTCGCGTGGGAGTATTTCGATGGAGGGTGTGAACAAACCATATGACCATTACCGCCCACGCGGGGGCCATGGGCACCGTGCCGAATACCCTGGAATCCATCCGGGTATGCGCTGCGGCGGCAAATATCATCGAGGTTGATGTGCGCTTCCTTGGCGATACCGCTATACTAAGCCATGACAAAGGCCAGGAAGGCCCGCGATTGGAAGATTGCCTGATTCTTGTGCGGGAGTTCGGAGTGGGAATCAATCTTGATTTAAAGGAGCGAAGCGACATCCCGGGCATCGTGGCGCTGGTGCGGCAGTACGGCCTGGAAAATCGCGCGTTTTTCACGGGCGTGCGAGCGGATGAAATCGCCGGCGTCAGGGAAAGCGGGCTCGCGTATTACTTGAACTGCGCGCCCAGGCGCTCCCCCAAAAGTACAGCGACGCTCGTGAAAACCGCGAAAGAGTTGGGTGCCATCGGCCTGAACATCCATTACCGGCTCTGCTCGCAAACGCTCGTGAAAAGCGCCCACGCGGCGGGGCTTCTGGTTTCCGTGTGGACGGCGGACAAAGCGCCCGCCATACGCCGCGTAATTCGCCTGGGCGTGGACAACGTCACCACCCGCCGCCCGGATCTCTGCGAGGGACTGCCGCATGCCAATTGACGGAATTTTTTACAGCCATTTAGTTGACGAGCTAAGAATTGCTTTGGATGGGAGCAGGGTGGACAAAATTCACCACCCAACCAGGCATGAATTCCTGCTCGCCATGCGCCGCTGGGAGGGCAGCAAGCGCCTGCTGTTCAGCCTGAATCCCCTGCGCGCCCATGTGAACCTGACGGAGCAGCGTTTCGAAAACCCGGCCCAGCCCAGCATGCTGTGCATGCTGCTGCGCAAGCGGCTCACAGGCGCGGCGCTTGCCGGCATCGACCAGGAGGGCTTGGACCGCATACTGTATTTTCGTTTCAACGGTACGGACGACATCGGCGAACCCGCCGCCCATACCCTAGTCGCGGAACTCTTCGGCCGCCGCCCAAATTTGATTTTGCTGGACAGCCAGGGCCTGGTTATTGACGCGTTAAAGCGCGCGGATTTTACCCATACCCGCCCTATCTGGCCGGGAATTATGTACACACCCCCGCCTGCCAGGAATCAGGAATCAGGAATCAGGAATCAGGATATTGCGCCATACGAAACTTATTCGCAATTTTTGGATGCCTGCTACGGCGAGGCTGACCAGGCGCAGCGCCTGAAACAGAAGACCGCCTCGCTGCAGCAATTGCTGAGCGGCCGCACCGCGCGCCTTCGTAAAAAAATCGTACTGCAGCGGCAGGAGCTCGCCCGGGCGGAAAACCGCGAGGAGCTACGAATCAAGGCGGAGCTGATCCTGGCCAACAAGGCCCGGCTGGAGCGGGACCCGGCGGCAAGGGGCAGCGGCGCTTACGTTCTAGAAAATTATTATGACGATAACCGCGTGGTTTCCATCCAAGTCAACCCGGCGCTGGGGCCGGGGGCCAACGCCCAGCGGCTGTTCAAGGCATACCAAAAGGCGAAGAACGCCGCATCCCTCCTGGGGGATTTGATCGCTCGGGGCGAGGAGCAGCTGCAATACCTGGAAAGTGTCGAAGAACTTTTGGCGCGCGCGCAAACCCAGCCGGAAATCGACGCCTTGCGCATGGAGCTGGAGTCCCAGGGATTTTGCAAACCGCAGGCGTCCGCAAAGCGCAAACAAAAACAGAGTGTCCTCCCGCCGCTAGAATACTTCACATCAGAGAAATTTAAAATCTTGGTGGGGCGCAATAACCTGCAGAACGACCAGCTCAGCCTCAAGATGGCCAAGGCCAGCGACCTGTGGTTCCACGCGCAGGGGTACCCCGGCTCCCACGTGATTTTGTGTGCAGAAAATCAGGAACCGGGAGAGGCGAGTATCCTTCAGTCTGCGAAAGTGGCCGCCTGGCACAGCAAGGCCCGAGGCGCCGCGGTTCAAGTGGATTATACTTCCGCACGGGCGCTGAAAAAACCAAAGGGCTCGCCCCCTGGCAAAGTGATTTACCACACGTACAAGACAATCATAGCTTCGGCAACACAGGATGAAATCGAAGGGCTTACAGGAGGGAACATGCTTGGACGCCATTGACGTCAAGATTCTCGAACGCCTTGCGCGAAACGCCAGGGAACGGGCATCCGCCATCAGCAAGGAGGTGAATCTCTCCGTTTCAGCGGTGATCGAGCGCATCCGCAAGATGGAGGAAAGCGGCGTCATTCAAGGCTACACCTTACAGCTGGGCCAAAAGCGCCTGGGCAACGACATTTCCGCTTGGATGGAGGTTTCCTTGGAGCACCCGAGGTTTTTTGATGCCTTCGCGGCGCGCGCGCGGGAAATGGGCAATATCGTCGCATGCCATTATCTTACCGGCGACTTTGATTTCATGCTTTACGTCGTGGCGCGTTCTTCCGAAGCCCTGGAGGCGATACACGCGCAGATCAAGGGCATGGAGGGCGTTTCCGCCACCAAAACCCACCTGGTGCTGCGCACGGTGAAAGAGAACGCGTGTTTATTGCCAAAGGCGGATGAATAACTACGGAAACAATAACTTTTATATATAGGAGGCGTTTTCATGCACGAACAAGCAAAACAATTGGCCGCGCAACTGACCCTGGAGGAGCAGCTGTGCCTCATCAAGGGGCTCGGCTCCTGGAGCACGTGGCCCGTGGAGCGGCTGGGCCTGCCCGGCATCCTCATGTCCGACGGCCCCCACGGCCTGCGCAAGCAGGAAAAAAAGGACGGCGACCCCCTGGGCCTTGGCGGCAGCGTCAAAACCGTTTGCTTTCCCACGGCTTCTGGCACGGCGGCTTCCTTCGACCGGAATCTGCTGCGGGAGCTGGGCGTGACCCTCGGCGAGGAGTGCCGCGCGCACGAACTTGCCGTCCTGCTTGGCCCGGCGGTGAACATCAAGCGCTCGCCCCTTTGCGGGCGCAACTTCGAGTATTTCTCGGAGGACCCCTACCTTGCCGCCGAAATGGCCGTGAGCTACACCGAGGGCTTGCAGTCCAGGGGCGTTGGCGTGAGCGTCAAGCACTTCGCCGCGAACAATCAAGAGAAACGCCGCATGACTGTGACTTCAGTCGTAGACGAGCGCGCCCTGCGCGAAATCTACTTCCCTGCCTTTGAGCAGACTGTCAAGCGCGCCGACCCGTGGACCATCATGTGCGCCTACAACCGCCTGTTCGACGGCATTTATTGCAGCGAGAACAAGCGCCTGCTGACGGATATCCTCCGGGAGGAGTGGGGCTTCCAGGGTCTTGTTGTGAGCGACTGGGGTGCTGTGAGCAATCGCGCGAAAGGCGTGGAGGCTGGCCTGGACCTGGAGATGCCGGACAGCCGCGGCCTGTATACCGAAAAGTTGAAGGCCGCCGTGGAATCCGGCGAGCTTTCCAAGGAGGCCTTGCTGGAGGCCTGCGCCCGGGTGATCAATTTGGTCCTGCGGGCGGTGGAACACGCCCCCAAGGCCGAGGAACTGCCCCCGCCCGTGGACAACTGCGAGGACCACGCAAAGGCCCGCGCCTTCGCCCGGGATGCCATGGTGCTATTAAAGAACGAAAATAATACGCTGCCTTTATCCAAGACAGCGAAGGTGGCGTTCATCGGCGGGTTTGCCCGCCAGCCTCGCTTTCAGGGGGGCGGCAGCTCCTTCGTCAACGCCTTCCGCGTGAGCTCCGCCATGGAAACGGCGCTTTCCCTGGAACTCCCCGTGGAATATGCCGAGGGCTTTAGTGTTACGGATTTTGACTATGATATTATTAAGGCAAAGCAGGCCATCGCCCTGGCCGAGCTCAGCGACGTCGCCGTGATTTTCGCGGGCTTGCCCACGTCCATGGACAACGAAGGCGCGGACCGCAAGCACATGGACCTGCCGCCCTGCCAGGGCGAATTGATCCGGGCCATCGCCAAAGTGCAGCCGAATATCGTGATTGTACTCCACAATGGCGCGCCCGTCACCATGCCATGGATCGACGACGTGCCAGCGGTGCTGGAAAGCTACTTGGCCGGCGAGGCCGTGGGCGAGGCGCAGATCGACTTGCTTTATGGCGACGCCAACCCCAGCGCCAAGCTTGCCGAAACCTTCCCGCTCCAGTTGCGGGACACCCCCTGCTACGGCAACTTCCCCGGCAACCCCGCCACCGTGGAATACCGCGAGAGCATCTATGTGGGATACCGTTACTACGACAAAGCGGAAAAGGATGTCCTCTTTCCGTTTGGGCATGGCCTGAGTTACACTAGTTTTGCTTACTCGCACCTGCGTGTTTCCCGCAAGAACGTCGATCCCGAGGAGGGCGTGGATGTGACCGTTACCGTCACCAACACGGGCCTTCTCGACGGCGCGGAGGTGGTGCAGTTTTATGTGGCCCCGCCGGAGGATTCCGCGCTCTTCCGCGCGTCCAAGGAGCTCAAGGGTTTCGCAAAAGTTTTCCTGAAAGCCGGGGCGAAAAAGCGCGTGACGGTGCATTTGGACGCCAGGGCCTTCGCGTATTACAATACGGACGCCAGGGCGTTCGTCTGCGCGCCCGGCGAATACGCGATCATGGCGGCGGCCTCCAGCCGCGATATTCGTTTGAAGACGACCGTCAGGCTCAACTGCCCCGAAGTGGAATCCCCCTACGCGGCGCTTGCCCTTTCCAGCTACTTCAGCGGCAATGTGCACCATGTGAGCGACGCGGAGTTCGAAACTCTTCTGGGTTACCCGATCCCGCCGTCCCATTACCCGGTGCCCCGGCGCATGACCCTGGATTCCACCCTGGAGGACGCCCAGCAGGGCAAGGTTGGCCGGGTGATCCTGAAGGTGATCCAGCTGGCGCTGCCGTTCATCCAAAAAGCGGCGGGAGATGCCGTGGGCGACACCTCCGGCTTCGTGGAGGCCGCGGCGGAAATGCCCGTGCGCGCCCTGGCCAGCTGGGCCAGCTTTGTCATCGACGCCCCCATGGCGGACGCCATTGTGTCGTTGTTCAACGACGAAAAAATTCTATGCTCGCTGTTCACCATCGTAAAAGGCAGTATCAACAATGTGCGGCAGATGATGCTGAACAAGAAATAAGAATGATTGAAGTTGCGATCATCGGCGCGGGCGCTTCGGGGCTTGCCGCTGCCACAGCGGCAGGCCCTGGTGCTGTTCTCTTCGAGCGCCTGCCCCGGGCAGGCAAAAAAATACTGGCTACGGGCAATGGCCGCTGCAATCTTGGCAATATCCACGCGCTGGAACATCGCTATCACAATCGTGATTTCGCGCTTCCCGCGCTTCAAAAATTCGAGATTCGCGATTTCTTCCGCTCTATGGGCCTGCTACTGCGGGAGGACGCCGAAGGCCGCCTATATCCCCGAAGCAACACGGCCGCCAGCGTATTGGACGCCCTGCGCTTCGCCGCGCTGCGTGCCGGCGCGGAGATTTGCTGCCACACCCCGATCCATGACATCAAGCCCACGCGTGAGGGCTTTCTCCTGAATGGAACGATCGCCGCCCGGCGGGTCGTCGTCGCCGCCGGAGGCTGCGCCGCGGCGACGCAGGGGAGCGACGGCTCGGGTTTTACTATGCTAAAGCGGTTGGGGCATGCCATCATTGAGCCGCGCCCGGCACTGGTACCCTTGCGATGCAATTCGCCGCTATTGCCCATGCTCAGGGGCTTGCGCTGCCACGCGGTGATTTCAATTGAGCAAAGCGGCAGGATTCTCAGTAAAGCCCAGGGCGAAATCCTGTTCACGGAGGATGGTATTTCCGGCATTGCCGCCATGGAAGTGAGCCGCTGCGCCGTTTCCGGCACCATGGCGGTACTGGATCTGCTGCCAGAGTTTTTTTTGGAGCAAGCACGCGTCTTGCTAACAGAGCTGGCGCGCGCATGTCCCGAACAAACCCTTGCGGGAATTTTACCAAAACGCATCGGTGAAGCGGTGCAGCGTCAGTGCCGTGATTCTGAAAGTGATCTTGCCGCCAATTTAAAGCGTTTCATTTTTCCTGTCACGGGCACACGGGGTTTTGCGCATGCTCAGGTGACGGCAGGCGGCGCGGATGCCGCCGAGTTTGATCCTGAGACCATAAAATCCCGCTTGCATAAAAATCTGTATGCCTGCGGCGAGGTGTTGGATGTGGACGGCGGCTGCGGCGGGTTTAACCTGCAATGGGCTTGGGCATCGGGGGTGCTGGCGGGAAGGGTATAAGCCGTGAAAGCGCGGTATATATATATTTACTTATGAAGGATACCAGCCGCCGAAGGTGTAACCCATGCGCGACGTCGTTAGGAATTGCGGATACTGGTTGCCATACGTATTCTCTATATGTGATAATTTCAAAATCGGCAAAAAAACTACGAAGCTCGTCTTTTTTGAAGTAATGCTTCACGAATATTGCGTTGCCTGCTGCTTGACTTCCTCCGGGTACTCCCGCGTCTTGCCGTTGAGCGTGTATTTGTGATTGCAGAATTTGCATACACAGTGCTGCGTGCCCGACCGGTTGTATCCCGCGTTGATTTGGTTTTCTGCCTGCCCGCATTTCGGACAACGGCGCTTCTCGTCTATTGTTTGGTTTCTCATAGCTCTATTTTATCATGTAAATTCCTGTTTGTAAAGACGCTATTTGGGCACTCCTTGATTAAGCACTTGTTCGATACGGGCAGCATCTATTGACACAATCACCAAACGATTGTTCTCTGTGTATTGATATGATTGCATTCCAAACACAATATTCTTCATTGTAATAGCCCTGCTGTCTGAGCGCGGCGACCAGTTCCCGGTCGTCGGGGCCGGCGAGGGTTCGGTCGCAGGCCACGGTGTACGCTCCCACGATGTAGTTCATCGTTGGCGCCCCGGCGTAGGTCGGACTTACGCCGAGTTGCTCGGCCGCCGCGACGACCAGCTTCTTTCTGTCTGCATCTCTGTGGTACTTGATGCGCATTTTCATTCCTCCGATGTCTTGATTTACAGGGGGGTTAGGAAGCGACCGAAGAGGAAGCTTTCTCCCAGGCCCGCCCTTAGCGGGTCGTTGATGCCCTGCGCAACGACAACAATACCATACTACCGGCCTCAAAGCTATATGGGATATCCAACGAATAGACAGGCCCGCTGAGGCGATACATTGGTGAAGCTACACCAAAGCAGTGCGCTTGCGGACCGGGTGGGATCGCCTGCGGGGTCTGGTATTTTCAATGTTCGTCACAACATAATCCCAGCCGTTCCGATAACAGCAATAATCGCAGGAGTCCTTAAATTTTTGTTTTCGGTCGGCTCGCTGGATACGGTGGCTGGGCGAGTCGTAAAACTGCTGTGCGCAGGCAGCGCAAAGACTCAGCAGCATCTCGTCCCTGCTGGCGCGCACATTCGGTGGCTTTGGATTTTCCGCTTTTGGTAGGGTATGAGCGATTTGCGCCAGCTCGGCGAAGGAGTGGAAGACTTGCATGGTCGCGTTCCTTTCTGTAAATTTGCTCTGGAAATACAAAAAGCCCGCAACTCTCGGGTGAGAATTACGGGCTAGGGATGCTCTATTATGTTTGGAGCAGGATTTTTTCGGGGGTTCGAATCTATTTGACGCTTACCTGGTATCTACGAAACGTGAGGAGCGATTTTCGGCCTTTTCAATGGCTCAACCCCTTGATAATCAAGGGGTTGAGGTAGCTGCATCTTTTTCAAGCAACCATTATGGCGGAGGCGGAGGGATTCGAACCCCCGTGACGTTGCCGTCAAATGGTTTTCAAGACCACCGCGTTATGACCACTTCGCTACGCCTCCATGGAATGTATAGTAGCATATTGCTTCCAATTTGTCAAGTCCTCTAGTTTCCAAGGAGTGCCCTCTCCGCGTCTTTTATAAAAAATCTATAACAGAGAACCTTGGGTCGCGGTACTTGTGCAGATGCTTGGCGTGATCGAGCGATTTGTGAACAACCGGGACACGATGCCTGAGCTTAGCGATGCCGAAGGCGTTGTAACCATCGACGAACACCTCCGGCATCGCCAGAAAAGTCTCGAAGCTGCGGTAGAAGCAGCGGCTGCGATGAGCAAGACCGGGAATGTAATGCCGCAAATCAGCGTTGGTAGTGTCACATACATTGCGGATATGCTTGCCGGGAAAAATCACGTCGAGGTAAGCCCCGTAGCCATCCGTGGCGTAGCTTTCAGCCCAAGGCCCACGTTAGTTACGCGGATTCAACATGCATATTGTCACACCTTCTTTTTGTTGAACGCGGAGGGCACGAATCTGTATGCTTCCTTTTTGTCCATTTTGGTAATGTATCGCGTAGCGATGCGCTCTCCGCATGCAGGGCAGAATAATGCGCCATGATACCGCGAAAAATCAATCGACCCCTCAATGATCCTGTCGTTGTACATCTTCACGAAGTTGCTCTCGCCAACTTTTTGGTATTTGGCGATGAAGTATTTGCAGTAGGCGCAACTGACTTCCAAGATATGGCTGCCCCGGATTTTTTTGCAGTTTGGGTTTTTGTAGATTTCCATAGGCCTATTTAAACAGGTAGTGCTTCTTCACCGGTTTGGTGACTTTCCACACGCAGGCCAGTCCCTGGGGGAATACCACATAATCCCCCGCGCCAAAGCTGACGCTGCCGCCGTCGTAGTCGACGGTGACTTCGCCCTCAATGAGCAGGCAGGTTTCCTCGCTGTCGTAGTACCAGTCGAACTCAGATACGCCGCAGGTCCAGATGGGCTTGCTTTGCATTGCCTGCGATTCGGCGGGAGTGGGTTTCTTTACTGTGATCATAGCGTTGGCCTCCTCGTATTTGTTGCTTTCATTATACCATTATTATGAAGGTGCTGTCCAGATATTTTTGCTCCAGGCACAAATAGCCTTGACATATCTACGCCCTCCAGTTCCAACAGTTTTATTTTTATCCCAATGCCGCCTGCGTAACCTGTCAGGCTCCCGTTTGCGCCCACGACCCTGTGGCAGGGGATGA
>Ga0123356_10001894_pt1 | contig 22687 bp, 23 predicted proteins | sample TergutEmb28metaG_2_FD_92546 | JGI IMG/M metagenome (GOLD analysis project Ga0123356, IMG submission 92546) | Embiratermes neotenicus P3 segment gut microbial communities from Petit-Saut dam, French Guiana - Emb289 P3 | ecosystem: Host-associated > Arthropoda: Insects > Digestive system > Gut ...
AGCGCAAAGTACGGAGTGCATCATTGGGCGGGAACAGAGCCTAGCTCTAGTGAACCGTACGACTTAAGACCGCACCGCATAGCCACACAGACGCTCAAGCTCTTGGAGGAAAACGGTGGGGCAATACAAATTGTTGGCTTGTCGCCGAACGGTTTTGATGACGTATTTGAGACTTTTGGAATTCGTTGGGCTACACTATCACGGTCTGGAAGGCCAGCCGACCTGGTTGCTTCGGCTGGTATCGCTGCGCAATACGTTTCGGGTTCGCCAGAATCAGAACCCTATGAGCGTCCCGGTGAGAGTGACACTAGCTTATCCTACCCATACGATCTTAAGTGGTTTAATTCCACTGTCTCCATGTCAAAACTAAATCTGCGCGACAAAGATGGCCTCACTCTTCGAGGAATTGACTTGCTGGACGAAGAGGCTATTAGAACTGATCCTAAATCAATCCTCTTCGCCCTCTCTACTATGCGGTGGCCGATTAGATCTGGGGAGCCGCTGACAGAGGATGAGACTCGTGATTACTTCTTGCACGAAGAAAAAATGACTAGCACGCGCGTTTCTTGCACGGCAAATAACAGGATTCTACCCGGTATGCTCCAATTTGGCGGGGTTTACGACTATAGACAGCTACATGAAGAAGGACAACTCGGCCAGATTATCGATATTAGCAGGCGTTTCACAAGTGACGTGCAACAAATAGAGAAATATCGCCCGAAGCTCAAACTACCAGAGGCAAGACAACTTATACTGATGGTGGCGCTAAACTCACTGTTATCATCTATTGAGGATGAAGAAGGCAGACTAGTGACTAATTACAAACAAGTTATGCCAGTGCTAGCCTCTTGGTATTCGGCCGGCGCGAACGTTTTGGCGCCCCCCGTTGGCGCTCCCCGTAGGATGGTTCCAGAAACACCTATACGCCCGATACCATTCTATAATATTAAGGATGTGCCACAGGTTAAAACATCAGATCCCGCACAAAATCGAGGACAAATAGCGCAATTTCGACTCGTAGAAAAAATGAATGACGCCACGGGTCAACCATATCCAAAACTAGAACCAGTTGAGTGAGATCGAACCCTTGCCATCCGCGAGTACTTGGCGAAACGCTAATGCTTTTCTTATGTTAAAATAGAAATAGAATGAAATATTACCAAAAAACTATAAAAGAGGTTTTGCATGATTTGGGAGCTAGTCACGATGGACTAACAAATCACATGGCGGCCGAGCGATTGGCCACCGACGGCCTCAATCGAATCAATGTCAAAGGTGAGCCGCTCTGGCGGAAAATCATCGAGCCGTTCGCTAACGTGATGATTGGCGTGTTGATTGTGGCTGGCTTGATTTCTATCTGGCAAAAGGAATTAATCGACGCCATTATCATTTTCGCGATCATTATAATAAACGCCGTGATCGATTGGTTTCAACAGTGGTCAACAGAACGAATTTTGCGTTCGCTCAAGAAACGCGAGAGCGAGCTCGTCGAAGTCTATCGCGACGGTGTCGTTTCGACCATCGAGAGCGATCAATTGGTGCGCGGCGATATCATAATTCTCCACGAGGGTCAGAAAGTCCCGGCCGACGCTCGCGTCATCGAGTCTAATAACTTTCACGCCGACGAATCGATGTTGACCGGCGAGAGTTTGAGCGTCAAGAAAAACGCCCGCGAACTAAAAGGCGACAAAGAAGTCTACGAACAATCCAACATGCTATTTAGCGGTTCGTTCGTGGTCACCGGTTCCGGCGTGGCGGTCGTCACGGCGACCGGCAACGATACCGAATTTGGTCGGCTGGCCGGATTGGCCGGTCAGAGCGACGTCAAATCACCCGTCCAAGAAAAAGTCGACAAACTGATCAGGTTGGTGGTGATCACCGTCTTTGTGCTAGCGACGGCGGCTTTCATTCTCGAGTTGATCCGCGGCGTTGAGCCGACCGAAGCCCTCCGTTTTGTTTTGGCGCTAGCGGTCTCGGCTGTACCCGAGGGATTGCCGATCGCTATCACGGTGGTGTTGGCGCTCGGCATGCGACGCATGGCTGCCAAAAAAGCCCTAGTCCGCAACATGCGCGCTATCGAAAATGTCGGCCTGGTGACGACCATCGCCACGGACAAAACCGGCACGTTGACCAGAAACGAACTGCGCGTCCAGGAGACCTGGTCGCCGCGTTTTAACGTGAACGCCTTCGCGCTCCAGACTTCTTTCACGCTCAACATGACCAAAGGCCAAGCCGGCGATCCGCTCGACACGGCGCTCCTTTTATATATGAGTCAGAAAAAAGTCAGCCCGCCGCACCAAAACGCGCGCACGAAATTAGTGCGAGCTCTGCCGTTTGATTACACTCATTCGATGAGCGGTAATGTTTGGCAATTCGGTAAAAGATTCGAAATCTACATCAAAGGCGCGCCCGAAAAAATCCTAGCTCACTGTAAAATCTCCAAACAAGAAAGGGAACTAGCCGAGCAAAAACTCCACGAATTCGCCCGGGAAGGATTCCGCGTTATTGCTTTTGCTAAATTAGAATCGGCGCAGGAAATCGAAAAATTGAGTCAGATCGCAAGCAAAGGTTTAGAATTCCTAGGCTTCGTGGCGATTGCCGACGAACTGCGACCGCGCGTCACGGCGGCCATCCGCGAAGCCACCAAAGCCGGCGTGCGCGTGCGCATGATTACCGGCGATCACGCCGAGACGGCTTATCATATTGCTAGCAAAATCGACATCGCAGACAACCCGTCGCAAGTCTATGATAGCCGCAAATTATTGAAACTGAGCGCCACCTCGCTAGCGGCCATCGTCGAGTCGACGCACGTTTACGCTCGCGTTATCCCCGAGGCTAAACACAAAATTTTGGGCGAGCTCAACCGGACTGATATCACAGCCATGACTGGTGACGGTGTCAATGATGTGCCGGCTCTCAGCCAGGCGCACGTCGGCGTGGCTATGGGTGCCGGTGCCGCCATCGCCAAGGACGCTAGCGACATCGTGCTGCTCGATAATAACTTTCGCTCGATCGTCACGGCCATCCGCGAGGGGCGAATTATTATTTCGAACGTTCGTCGTATGTTGATTTATTTGATCGCTACCAACGCGGGGGAGGTTTTGGTGGCGCTCGGGGCGCTCTTGGCCGGCCTGCCGCTGCCGGTGGTGGCGGTTCAAATTTTATGGATTAATTTGGCGACGGATACTTTCATGGTCATCCCCTTGGGTCTCGAACCGGGCGCGCCCGATACGATGAAACATCCGCCCGCCCATCCCGACGCGCCGATCTTGTCCAAATTTATGATTAGTCGCATCGTCGTCACAGCGGTCACGATGGCGGCTATCACCATCGTGGTGTTCGCGTTGTTCCTAGATTGGCATAGCGAGGCCGAGGCGCGGTCGGCGGCCTTTCTGATGCTCATCGTCGTTCAATGGGTCAACGCTTTCGCCATGCGCGGCGAGGTGTCTTTCTATAAATTATTCAAAATAAAGAACCGAGCGTTTCTATTCGCGCTAGTCACGACAATGATCCTCCAAGCCATCGTCATGTTCACACCGGTGCGGGAACTCTTGCACGTGGTGCAAATCCACGCCGATTCGTTCTGGGCGTGCCTCATCGCGGTGCTGATCATGGGCACAGTCATCGAAGTCCACAAATGGATCGGCCGCCACTGGAAATTAGCGTAAATTCCAAACATCTGAATAACAGGTTACCATAACCAAAATTTGACTAAAAATCCAAAATAGGGGTTGACAGAGAGAGAGAGAGAGAGAGTACTCTTGGTATAGATCTATCAATTAAAAGAAAGGGAACAAAATGCCCGATAACCCAGAATCAAAACGTAAGCCTGCTGGCGATCCAGCAGGAGATCCGAGTGCCAAGGGTCATGGCGTGATAGGCACCGAATGGTTGACTGACCCGCGTCCCGATTCTTTCAACAAACATGTGATTTCGGGCGAGAAGGTGGAGGCGCAGATTGCTCTTGACGAGCTAGAAGCTTTTGGCGGTGACGCGAACATTAAGTTTAAGCAGTGGTTTGAGACTCTTAGTGATGAAGATAAAAGTGAATATGGGCTCAGAGTGAAGGGAGGGCTTAATGAACTACTAGAAGACCTGATCCAAAAAGCAGGATTCGGTGGATCAGTCGTTGGTCTGATGGAGCGAGGAGCCTTTGCGCATAGAGACGTTCCACCGGGCACTTTTGGAGATTTGCGTATTGAATCTGAGGCAGATAATTCACACGTAAACATATCAGTGGAGCGCTATGAAACAAGAAAGCCAAATGGTCAATGCCCAGACGGTATTACGCTAACAGCGCATGTAAGAGTGAAAGGTGGAGTTGCACGATTAAGATACAAGCTGTACGACCCCGGCGAAGAGCCTGACGGTAAGGCGTTTGATTGGTATTCCGGCCTATGGTGGCAGCGAAATGACAGAAGAATCCCGCCATTCTGCTACGTCGTGTGCAGCGTCGAAGACCCTAATGGCAGATGGTCAAAGGAAGATCGCCCGGTTTCTGTCGAGGAAATTGCAGTCCTAGGGGAATTATTGGAACGTGCAGAAAGCCATCAACATGACGGCGCGAAGTATGGGCCACGGTATGCCGATCATAGCCGAGACGGCCTGTGATTTGTGTAATTAGATCCCTTGCGCAAAAGTCAAATCCATGCTAAGATAGAGGCATTATGAGCGAGACAATGGTGTCGAGTGGCAGCAATCTAACCTCTGATGAGTGGAGAGATTTTGACTTTTCGACCGTTAAAGTCGAAAAGCCACGCGCCACGAGAATGCTACCGAAACGCGAAGCCATCCGGCTCGTCGTGGTCGGTGCACTGAGCGGCGCGGCGGTTTGGTTGATGAGTTTGGCGCTCCAGGCCTGGGTCATGCAACCGCTATTTTGCCGCACGCCCGACACGGCTAGCATTTGCGCCAACGCCGGCGTGACGTCGTTCGTCATATCGCTAGGAGTCGCGGGCATCGTTGCCGCGACGATTTTGGTCTCGAAGCGGGTTTTCCGCGCCATCATTATCACGGCGGCGACCTTTACGAGTTTGGGCGCTCTATGGCCGTTGCTCGATGGCCGCAGTGCCGCCCTGGCCGCCGTTATCATGGCCGTTTTCGCCGTCGGCCTAAATCTATTTTTCTCGCTCGTTCTAGCGATCAAACGCTACACCCTAGCCATGCTCCTCGCGACAGCGCTAGTGGTGGCATTTTGGCTGCTGGCACGAGGTTGATAAGGAAATTTTAAGGAAAGGAGTTTTATGGGATACGCAAGAGAAACCGTACGTAGAGGCCATGTGGGTAAAGGCCCAGATAAAATGTTGTCATGGGGTGAATTTTGCGCACAACAAGACGGAGCGGGGGGGGGGCGGAGACCTAAAGAGCAGATAGCTGCTGTAGGGCAAGTTGCCGGAACCCTGGCGCCTGCAGAGCAAAAACCAGAAGTAACAATAGCGCGAATGGAAGAAGCTGTAGAGAGTCGTTACGGGAGCGACTACAATTACGTTGGAGGCGCAATTGCTTATCTCAAAAATACCACTCGTGTTTGGGGTGACGAACAGCTCAGCCAGCGTTTTTATGAGGCAAAGTTGCGAAGATGGTACGATTACGAAGATCAGCTTTAGGTTTTTCGCTCGCTTCGTTGTAAAATAGAGGTATGGAAATCATCATAATTATTCTATTGGTCGCGGTGCTTTTGACTCTGCTGATCCTGATTTTGCAAAAAAGATCGAAACCCGATGAGAAATATCTGCAAAACGACCTCAACAATTTGCGGCGCGATGTGACGGAGTTGTCGGACAATTTGCGGAAAACTTTTGACGAGAAATTGGACAAAACCCAAGAATCGATGACGGCGCAGCTGCACAGCTCGTCGAAAATAGTTTCGGATATTTCCACGCGGTTGACCAAATTGGACGAGACGAACAAACGCGTGGTCGATGTGGCCGAGGAGCTGAAAACTCTGCAAAATGTTTTGACCAATGCCAAGCAACGCGGCGGCTTGGGCGAATATTACCTCGAGAGCGTGCTCGGTAATGTCTTGCCGCCGAACGTTTGGGAAAAGCAATATCATTTCAAAAACGGCGAGTCGGTCGACGCCATCGTGCGGTTAAAGGACGGCAAAATCCTGCCGATCGATAGCAAATTCAGCCTCGAGAATTACAACCGTATGGTCGAGGCCAAAACCAAGGCCGAGCGCGAAAAATTGAATGCTAATCTACGGCGCGACCTCAAATCCCGCATCGACGAAACCGCCAAATACATCCGCCCGACCGAGGACACGATGGATTTCGCCTTCATGTTCATCCCGAGTGAGGCGCTCTATTACGACGTCATCATAAACGATGTCGGACAGGGTGGGTCATCGCGAAACCTGATCGATTATGCCTTTAACGAAAAGAAAGTCATCATCGTCAGCCCGACGACGCTTCTGGCCTATCTGCAAACCGTCATGCAGGGACTACGTAGTCTCGAGATCGAGGAACAGGCCAAGGAAATCCAAAAGCGCGTTAGACAGCTCGGCCAGCATCTCGACAAATACGAAGAATACCTCGGCAAACTCGGCAACAGCCTCGGTGCGACGGTCAACCACTACAACGCTGCCCACAAAGAATTCGCCAAAGTCGACAAAGACGTCGTCAAAATCGCCGGCGGCGAACCCTCGGCCGAGCCGCTTCAAATTGACAAACCTCATGACAAATAGTACACTGTATTAAATATGAGAGGAAATGCAGGAAGTGAGGGGGGTGCGTCGAGTAGGTTTAATAGATTAGTTAGATCCGTCGCCAGAAAACCTGCGTTAGCGGGTCTAGTCTTGGGATTAACGGTGGTTGGGCCTGGATTTGTTATTTTGCAGCGGACGTCTTCAGATGTGGAGCACGCAGCTTTCGCCGCGACTGAGTGTACTGGTGCAGCTGCAGATTATGGCTTTGGGTTGAATCAGTCAGTTGCAATTGATACTATGCCAGTCTTAGTCAAGGATGCCTGCGGTTTATCGGAGCTCGATTATACGGAAGAAGGCATAGAAAGAACCGTTGTGTTATCAGATTTGCTTTACGGGCGAGCAAAAGAGGCTGCTCGGCGCGAAGCAGCAAATAATGAACTCTGGCATAATGCAGTAGTTGGCTATCTGTGTCCAACTGTCATAATTACTTCAGCTGGCGGTGTTTTGCATTACCTTCGGAAAATTGGAGAAGATTAAATTTAAGTTGCGTATCGAATAAGATAAGGCTACCTTGCATAACAATGAGCATTGTTATACAAGGTAGCATTGAAAAACATTACGAAAAACTTTTGACTTTGAATAATAAAACCGCCCCCTATTTCGGGGGCGGCTGATTTTGGTTTTACAACCTATTTCTTGGCATCGCTGAGCGCCAAGCGGTAAATACTGAAACCGGCCGTTATGCCAATAACAGTTGCACCAATATATGTGAACACCGGCCACCAGAAAGTCATAGCGTCCACGCCGAACGGATTGGCCCAATCGAAGCCGCCAATTGCCGCAGCCACGGCGGGGTTTAGGATGACGGTTGCGCCACCGATAACCAAACCGGCCAAGAGCGACACACCGACCGCCAGGCCAGTTTCGATTTGGTTCTTTTTCGTAGCACAGACGGCGTAACCAATACCGAGACCAAAGACAACGGAGCCGAGCAGCTCGAGCAGGAAGTTAACCCACTCTTTATCGGCAGTCATCTTGTGATCTGCCGACTGGAGACCAACCTCAGCAGCAGCATCAACAAGACCAAGATTTTGAACAGCGTCATCAATAGTCAAGTCGTAGTTATCTTTAATATATTTCTCAATACCACCGCCTTTGTCGATGTCATCTGCAGTAACATTGGCGTAGGGATCAGAAACCAGAGCGTCGAAAACTTGAGATTTTAGGTTTGACGATGCATTGAATAACCCAATTAACAGCCCAAACGCCGCCAACGCACCCAACACCTGTGCAAAGATATAAGCGACAGTTTTGACGCCATCGACTTTGCGGTTGACGTACTGCGCGATGGTGATGGCTGGGTTCAAATGCGGGCCACTGACCACGCCGAAAACCACAACCAACGTTGTTACGATCAATGCCACCGCGATCGAACCGATCAACCCAGCGCCGAACAAGCTAATGACCGCGCCGGCCAACACAAACGTGCCAAAGAACTCCGCGATCAGCGCGCCCGGTTTGAGCGCCTTGACCTTGTCGCTAAACGTTAGTTTTTTACCACCCGTTTTTGCCGCGGCCGCAACGACGGTTGTCGTTTTTACCGCGGGCTTTTTGGTCGCCGGTCGCTTTTTCGGGGCGGCCTTTGACGAAGAGGCTTTCTTTGTAGCCATTACTCTCCCTCCTTATAAGTTAACGTTCCTCATTATAGCACAAACTTTTCAAAAATGATACAATATCCTTATGGCAATCATTTTCAACAACGAACAGGACAGATCCGAGCTGCAGCAGCGCATCGCGGCGGAACTGCGCGAAAAGCAAACGAGCAAAAATTTGGTCGACGACGATCTCGCGGCGCCCGAGTACGACATCGAGACCGGCACTTATCTCAAAAATACTAAGAAGACGACGAGTTTGGCCTGGGCGTGGGCTATCATCGGCATCGGAATCATCGGTACAATAATCGCCATCATGGTAGTAATCTAAGAAGGAGTTTTGAATGAAAATGTCAAAAACAAATCGAAAATGGAAAATCGCGCTGTGGGCGGTTGGCGTGGCGACTGCTTTGGTGTTGGTTGGTTTCTTGGCTCTGACCGTGGTGGTTCGCCAAGCCGTCAAAATCTATCGCAGTGACACGGCGGAGCAATTGAACGCGGCCATCGGTGGCCAGGAATCCGGCGTGCCGGTCGAGCTGCGGCGCGTGCTCCTGGGCGAGCTATTGAACGGCGATTACACGAACATTAAATCTCTAGAGACCGACTACCAGAAACTCTTGACCGATGTCAAAAGCTACGTGACCGTGCTGGCGGCTCATGATGCCTTGATCGAGCAATACAATGCCGGCATCAAGGGCGACAAACCGCTCGGCGGCGATCTCTTGGTCTCGGTCAATCGCTACATGGCGGCGTTCGAAAATCGTTTTCCCGGCGAGAAAGACAGAATCAAAGCCATCAGCGACCTGTCGGCCAAAATCACCTCGAACACCAATTTTGATGCTGTGAGTGGCGACATCGACGACGTCCTACAGAGCGGCGACAAATTTCTGGCTGAGCTCCGCGAGAGCTTGAACGCTCGTATCCTCGAGTTTAGCAAAAAGGTGAATTAGTGGTACAATGGTCGATATGAATATCGACGAGGTTAAATTAGAACTACTAAAACGTGTCGCGATCGCCGATCAGCCGCGCTCGGTTTTGCGCGCTCCCGAGCTCAAAAAACTCTACACCGAAATTCCGAGCGCTCCGCCGGATCAGCGCGGTGAGCTCGGGCGTGAAATCAATAGGCTAAAGGAAACTCTAGAAGCAGCGATTGTCGAGCGCGAAAATGCGGTCGTCGACGACACGGTCGAACCGCTCGATGTCACGGCGCCGTGCGGGGTGAACAAACCGCTGCCAGGGCTGATGACGGCCGATCGCGGCTCGATTCATCCGTTGACGCGCGAAATGAGTGTGGTGATCGATATCTTTATTCGCATGGGCTTTGAGGCGATCGAGTCGCGCCAGCTCGATGACGATTATCATATGTTCACGTCACTGAACTTTCCGCCGGGGCATCCGGCGCGCGATGGTTACGATACCTTTTACACCGAGGAAGGTTTCATTCCGCCGGCACACACTTCGACGATGCAAAATCGGATTTTAAAGGCCGGCAAAAAGGATCTGGAACAGGGAAAACACATCGCCGCCATTAGCTACGGCCGGGTTTTTCGCAACGAAGACACCGACGCTACGCACGAACATACTTTTTACCAGGTCGAGGGTGTTTTGGTCTCGCCGACGGTGACGCTGGGCGATATGCTGGGCTGTCTGCGCGCCTTTTTCGAAAGTTACTATGGCCAGAAATTGAACATTCGGACTCAGCCGGCATATTTTCCGTTTGTTGAACCGGGTTTGGAATTCGCCATTGAAAAACCAGCGGCGTTGGGCGGCACCGGCAAAGAATGGCTCGAAATGTTCGGCTGTGGCATGATCCACCCGAATGTTTTAAGAGAAGCCAACATCGATCCGGCCAAATATCGCGGCTTTGCCTGGGGCGGCGGCATCGACCGCCTGGTTCTGCTCAAATACGGCATCGAGGACATTCGGCATTTCGAATCCGGAAAACTGGCATTCCTGCGGGAGTTTCGATGAATTTTGAGTGGATTGGGTACCTGGCTGGCGCGCTCAGTATGTTCGTGTCAGTTCCGCAAATATTTAAAACTGTTAAAACACGACGGATGCGTGACGTTTCATTGCTGACTTTCCTGATTAATTTTACACAGACTGGCCTGTGGTGTTTGTATGGTGTGCTGAACGGTATTTTGCCGCTCATGATATTTACTGGCCTAAACTCACTGTTTTCGTTGATCGTTGTGATATTGAAATTGGTGTTGCGAGAGGAGACTAAATGATTAGAAAACTGAGCCATCTAGATTTTAACCGTGTGGGATCTCATACGGTTATTGCCAGCGCGGTTAATTATTTGAATTTTAAACCCCACATTTTTGAGGGGTTTAAAAACAGAATGGCTGAGAGGTCTGCATGGTAAAAAAATCCACCAAACTTATCGTCGAAGGCACGGAAATTGTGGTAGCCCGCCAAAATGACAAAGATTATATCTCGCTGACCGACATGGCAACATTTAACAAAGATAGCGAAGCTAGGTTTGTAATATTCAACTGGATGAGCACTTTTGCCACACTTAATTATTTGGCTACTTGGGAAAAATATTATAACCCCAATTTTAACCGTATGGGATTCCACACGGTTAAAAACCCTAACGGGAGACTACTTGTCTCTCCGAGTAAATGGATTGAGGAAACCAACGCAATCGGCATGTTTGTCAAGATGGGACGTTACGGTGGTGGAGTTTTCGCACACAAAGACATCGCTTTCGAATTCGCGACTTGGCTTAGTCCCGAATTCAAATTTTATCTAGTCAAAGAATTCGAGCGCCTCAAAGAACAAGAGCAAAAACAGCTCTCGTCGGAGTGGAATCTGCAGCGAACCTTGGCCAAAATTAATTATCGCATCCACACCGACGCGATCAAGGAAAATCTCATTCCGCGCGTGGTCAGCGCCAGTCAGAAAAAATTCACCTACGCTAACGAGGCTGATCTGTTGAATGTGGCGTTGTTCGGCCAAACCGCCGCCGAGTGGCGCGCCGCGCACCCGCGAGCCGAGGGCAACGTCCGTGACGAAGCGACGCTGGAGCAGCTAGTCGTGTTGTCGAATCTGGAGAGCATCAACGCGCTGTTGATCCGCGAGGGCTTGAGTCAGGGTGAACGGCTGGCTCGCCTCAACGCCACGGCGATTGCGCAACTAAAATCACTACTAGAGCACGACGTGACAAAGAAGATCGACGGAGGCAAGAAATGAAAAAAGCCATCATAATCCACAGTTGGATTACCAAACGAAAATTTTATGATCCGGCCAGGCCAACGCCCAGCAATGCGGACTGGCTTCCGTGGTTATCTAAACAGCTGATAATTCGCGGTATTCACACTGTGGCACCAGAAATGCCGAGGGTTTATTACCCAGAATATGATATTTGGAAAAAAGAGCTAGAGCGTTTTGAACTAGATGAAGACACGACCTTGATCGGTCATAGTTGCGGCGCGGGATTTCTTGTGAGATACCTCAGTGAAAATCCCGTAAAGGTCGGCAAGGTGATTTTGGTTGCGCCATGGTTGGGAATTATCCCCGATGATTTACGAGAATACGCCCCCAGCGAGATTTTGGAGCCGACCTTTTTCGAGTTCAAGATTGACAGAAATCTGGCAACCAGAACCGCTGGGCTGACGTTGATTGAGTCGACCAACGACAAACCATACATACAGAAGAGCGTTGAAATTCTGAAAGAATCCCTCAACGATTTACGAGTTTTGACGCTGAAGGACAAGGGTCACTTTTGGGCTAAGGATCTTGGCGGGGTCGAATTCCCCGAACTGTTGGCGGAGGTTTTACGATGAACATTATCTTTGTCGGCGCCAGCATCACACAGGGTTTCTGGGACACCGGCGGTGGTTGGGTAGCGCGAATCACGCGCACATTTATGAAACGAGCGGTGGACACGAAAACTTTTTACGGCGCTGGCAGTCCTCCCGTAGCTTTTAATTTAGGCATTTCCGGCGATAACGCGGAGAGGATTCTCGGGCGCTTGGACACCGAGCTAGCGGCGCGAGTTGATGGCCGTGGCGACGTGGTCGTGTTTAGTTTCGGCGTCAACGATTCCCAGGCGCGCGGCGGCAAGTTCACTTCTTCGCCCAAAAAATTCCTAGCCGATTTGACGCGCATTTTTGAAATCACCAAAAATTATGTCGACAATGTGTTTTTCGCGAACATCTTGCCGTGCGATGAAAAGTTGGTTCAACCAGTGGCGTGGAACGACTCGATCTATTATTACAACGATCGCATCGATGATTTCAACCAGGTTTTAGAAGAATTTTGTCGGGGGGGGGGTAGTGGCTTGAAAGTGATTGACATTGCCACGCCGTTCAAAAAAGCCCTCGAACAGCGGGAGTTGTTGATGGACGGCCTACACCCCAACGACGCCGGGCATGAATTGATCGCCGAGGTTGTCCTCGAGCGATTATGGGAGGTGATAGAATGAGCCAATACGTTTATCCGAAATTCGATCCGGACGACGAGCGCGAGGTGCGATTGGTTAGTGAGACAGAATTAACTGAGGAGGAATCGAGATGATAATTCAACGAAGCGAAAGAAAAATGCGCTTGCGGATTTTTCCGAGCAAGGCAGAATTACCTGAGGAGGAATCGAGATGATAATTCAACGAAGCGAGAGAAAAATGCGCTTGCGGATTTTTTCGAGCAAGGCAGAATTACCTGAGGAGGAATCGAGATGATAATTTCACTAAACTGGCTCAAAAAATACGTTGACATTAAAATCCCGACCGAGGAGTTGGTTGAGCTGATCGGCGCGCGCTTGGTCGAGGTCGAGCGGGTGATCGACCTGGCGCCGAAATACGCGGGCGCCGTGGTTGTCAAAGTCGTCAGCGCGGAAAAGATCGAGGGCAGCGATCATCTCAGTCTGTGTTTTGTCGACGACGCCGGCGTGGTGAAAAATGCCCAGCGAAACGACGATGGCACGGTGCGGGTGGTCTGTGGTTCGCCGAATATTCGCGGCGGTGTGCAGGCGGTCTGGCTGCCGCCGGGAGCGGTGGTGCCGGAGACTTATGGTCGCGATAATCAGGTTCACATGGATGCGCGGAAACTCTGCGGCCATGTCAGCAACGGCATGCTGGCCGGGCCGGACGAGCTGGATTTCGGCGAGCGAACGGACGACGTGGTTTATATCGATCCCGCCGATGCAAAACCTGGCGACGACTTTGCGGAAATTTTCGGGCTGAACGACACGTTGCTCGATATCGAAAACAAATCGCTGACCCATCGGCCGGACTGTTTTGGCGTGATCGGTTTCGCACGCGAAGTTGCTGGGATTTTGGGGCAGAAATTTGAGGCGCCAGATCGGCTTAATGTCACTATCGAGCACACGAAGCAATCCAGTTTGGATCGCCACGGCGACGAGTTGCCTCGCGATGACGTGAATTTGGCTGTTGAGATTATTGATCCGAAACTTTGTCCGCGTTACCAGGCGGTCGTGCTTGACGGGTTTAACGATCGAGCGGCCAAGCATTTGTCCGAAGCGGCGGTTGTCTTGGCCAAGTCCGGCATGCGTTCCATAGACCCGATTGTCGATGTGACGAACTATCTCATGCTCCTAACCGGCCAGCCGCTGCACGCTTTTGACTATGACAAGTTGGTTGCGGTCGGCGGTCAAAAAGAAGCGAAAATCATCATCCGCGCAGCCAAAAAGGGCGAGAAAATGGAGCTCCTCGACGGCCGAAACATTGAAATGTCCGAGGACGACATCGTCATCACGTCCAACAACGTGCCGGTGGCGTTGGCCGGCGCGATGGGTGGGGCGAACACGGCGATCGATCAAAACACCAAACGCATCGTCATCGAATCGGCGACGTTCAACCTCTATAACCTGCGCGGCACGCAATTTCGCCACGGCATTTTTAGCGAAGCTATCACGCGCTTCACCAAAGGCCAACCTCCGGCGCTGACCGATCCGGTGATCGACGAGTGTGTGGAGATATTGACCGAGGAGCACGGTATGAAAATCATCGGCGGCAAAGTCGATGCCTATCCAAAGAAAGTTGAAAATCCGGTCGTTGATCTCACGCTAAGCCAAATCAATAATCTGCTCGGCGCGAATTTCACCGCGGAGCAGGTCAAAACCACGCTCGAAAATATCGGCTACAAAATCGCCGTCATTGCGAGGAGTGAAACGACGAAGCAATCCATGGATCGCCACGCTACCGCTCGCGATGACGAGGTGCAATTTACCGCCCAAGCGCCTTGGTGGCGCACCGACATTCACATCCCCGAGGACGTCATCGAAGACATCGGTCGCATCAACGGTTTTGACAATATCACGCCGACTTTGCCGCGCCGCGACTTTGCCGCGCCGACGCCGGACAAACTAGGCGATCTCAAATCAAAAATCCGCCAGGCCTTAGCAAGTTTCGGCGCCAACGAAGTCCTGACCTATTCCTTTGTTAGCGAAAAATTGCTAAAAAAAGCCGGCCAAGATCCGAAAAATTCTTACAAAATCACCAACTCGATCAGCCCCGAATTGCAATACGTCCGGCAAAGTCTAGTACCGAGTTTATTAGACAAAGCATTCGAGAACTATGATGAGGGCTATGACCAGTTTGCGCTGTTCGAAATGAACCAGGTCTATCAAAAATCGTACGGTTTGACAAACGAAAAAGTGCCATGTCTGCGCGACAAAGCCGCCCTGGTGTTGACTAATGACAACAACGAGCAAACCATATTCTATGAAGTGAAACAATATGCTGAGAGGCTGTTTCTAGGGTTAGGGATCCGAGTGCATTTCGTGCCGCTCGTGGACGATCATGCGTCGAACAAAGTTTTTAATCCAAAGCGCTCAGCGCAGATCAAAAGTGATCTGGATGAAACAATTTGCTTTGGTGTAGTTGGCGAGATGAAAAATAGTGTCAAAAATGCTTTTGGCCTGCTGCAACAGGTTGCCGGTTTCGAGCTGAATTTAGATAGGATTTTGAACGCCTTGCCGGACAAGACGACTGACCGCAAGAAACGCAGCCGTTACCCGTTGGCTAAACGGGACATGACTTTCCAGGTCAATTCCGATCTGGCGTATATAGCCCTAGAAAATCTTTTGCGAGAAGGTTTGGAAAAGCAAGAACTGTGGTTTGAACTTGCGCCAATTTCAATCTACCAAAGCGAAGACAAAACCACCAAAAACATTAGTTTCCATTTGACTTTTGCTGACTATGATAAAACTTTGAGTGGTGACGAAATTGCGGCCATCGTGAATGGTATCGCCGACGCGGCCGCCGAGCAGTTGGGGGCAAAGATTATTTAAATTATAATGTCTGGGTTGCTTCGCGAATTGAAATTCGCTCGCGATGACGATAGTTAACAACGTAAGAGGAAGGAGAAAACATGGCAAAATCATACTACGAGGCGAAAACTCCGCGCTGGCAGCGCGTTGCCATTTGGATTATCGCCATCGCGATGGCGGGCGGCACGTTGATAGGGTTTCTTTTCATGGCCATAGCGGCCGAAAATCCCAATCTCGACACGGCGGGCATAACTCAGGGCAAGGAAGAAGAAGCCGCCAAGAAATTGGAAGAAAAAATCGCCGAACGCCAAAAGAAAATCGACGCCCAAAACGAAGCTTTAAGCAAAAAATATTTCGCCGAACTAAATGGTTTCAAATCCAAAGTAGCGGCATTCGAACCGACCGGCATCGGCGATGTTGAAACCGAGGATCTAAAAAACGGCGACGGCGCGGAAATCACCAACGAAACAAAATATTCAATGTATTATATCGGCTGGAAGCCGATTGGTGATATCTTTGACTCATCATTTAGCCAGGATAATTCTAGCTTGGGCGAACCACTTCATCACCAAGGTGGCGGGGTTTGGGTTTTTCCAGGTGGCAATACGGGCAGTGTTATCGCCGGTTGGAACGAAGGCGTCATCGGCATGAAAATCGGCGGCGTGCGCCTAATCACCATTCCGGCGGACAAAGCCTACACCAGCGACGGCAACCAAGAACACGAACTCTATGGTCTACCTCTCAAATTCATCGTCATGGCTGTCCCGACGCCCGAGGATATTCCTTATCCGAAAGGCACCCTGGCGGTTTGCGAAAAAGCCATGGCCTCCCAGGCCGCCCAGTACGGCATCTCCCCCAAGGATCTCTGTTTGTACCTCGGCTATGACAACGAGGAAAAATAGTTTTAGGGCTTGCACACCTAAAAACCTTATGCTAATATAGAGGCAGTTAAAGAAAGGTGGGTTAAAAGTGGACAGCGGTACAACCTTATTCAGTAGTGATAACACAAGCGCGCCGGCTAGCGATGATTCGGCGGTAATTAGCACGGACTCGTTGCTCAACGGATCGGACGACGCGACGACGCCGGATCCGACGACGTCCGATTCCACCGCGCCGACCGGCCAGGTTGGCGATCCTTTGGCGGGCATGGGTGATGATGCCGCGGACGCCACCGAGCCAGAAGAAACCGACGACATCGTACCCAACGAAACTATCACCACCAACGATTGGTCCAAAGTCGGCGAAGTAAAACCGAACGAACCGCCGCCGTCTGATCCGGTGATGCCGATTCTGCCGGAAGAGCCCGAGAAGCCGGAAATTGTGCCTGAGATCGTGCCGGAAATCGTACCCGATATTGTGCCCGAGCCGGCGCCGGAAGTTCCGTTTGGGTCGGAGCTCAAATACAAACTGCCCGGCGTGGATGATCCGGAAAAGATCGCTTTTATCAAGACATACACCCAGGAATTCGACGATGCTCTAAATCGCGCCACCGACGCTGCCCAGAACATTTTGCGCGCCATCGATCGGGCGGTGCACGAGCATTCGCCGGATATCACTGTGCCGGACGAAGCCATGGAATTCCTGGCCAAGAAACCCGTTGACGGCAAAGTCGAGAAGTTCGAAGACGCCCGCGCCGTTGTCCAGGAAGTCCTAGATCGCGCCGCCGATGCCAAAGAACAAGCCGCCAGAGCTGCCGAAGAAGCCGCCCGCATCTACGACGAAGTCCAAGCTTTCAAAAAGGAAACCGAGGACAAAATTGCCGTTTTGGTTAGTGGCGCCAAACAACAACCCGATCTGCCGCCGGCGAGCTAGATCTCGTAGCTCGGAATAGACGAAGCCGCGCCCAGTTTAGTGACGCTAGTGGCCGCTGCGAGGTTAGCGCGCTCGAGTGATTTTTCAAAGGTCGAACCCTTCGCGATTCCGGCCGCAAAGTAACCCACGAAACAATCGCCGGCTCCGGTGGAATCAACCACGTCGACCTCGTGCCCCGCCAAACTATGAACCTGCCCGTCGCGCAGAGCTATCAACCCGTCGGCGCCCAAAGTCACAATTATCGAGCCAGCAAATCCGCGCTCTTTGGCCACTGTCGCTAATGTGTCAATGTTCGGCGCCGCGCCAAAAATCATTTTGTACTCGTGCTCATTCACGACGAGATAATCGATCAAATTCAGCAGCTCATCATTCACGTCGCCCGCCGGTGCGGGATTCAAAATCGTCGTGGCGTGGCTTTCTTTGGCTTTTTTGAACGCGGCGACCGTCGTTTTGATCGGCGTTTCGTATTGCGCGACTACCACGTCGCCTGGTTCTGGCTTGAAATTTACTAGTGCAGTCTCGTCCAACAAACCATTGGCGCCGGCGACCACTGCGATAGTGTTCTCGCCGCACGCGATGGTGATGATGGCGGTGCCTGTCGGAGCATCGGACGTCGTGGCGATTGAGTTCGTGTCCACCCCGGAGCTTTTCAAAAATTCGACCAATTGTCGACCGACGGAATCATCGCCGACCAACCCAATCATCGACGTGCTGGCGCCGGCTCTGGCCGCGGCCACCGCCTGGTTCGCTCCTTTGCCGCCGGGAAAATGCTGCAAACTCGACCCGACGACGGTTTCCCCGAGCCCCGGGCATCTATCCGCCGACACTACGATATCGTCGTTGATGCTGCCGACGACGTACACGCTTGGCATTCGTCCTCCTCGAATTAGTTTATTACATTTTAACACACTTTGAAAAACTTGAGGTAACAGACATTTTTTAGAAATCCAAACCGATAATGCTTGCAATTTGCTATCGGGGGGGGGTATACTTTCTATGTAAAGGAGGTGATATGGAAACAAACGGAGGAAGTGTGCGACTTGATGACGGGCAACCCGGACGCCCAGCGCAAACTGATGGAAGTAATATCTTCACTCAGAGCAGAGCGTGGGTTGAACGGAGATACGAGAGGTTCGATGAGGCTCGCGCTGCCGTGCTCACTGTTCTACGGCAAAGTGATGTGCCAATTCAATTTGGAGATCTCGTACAGGCGGCTCTGCGTGCGGCAGTCGAAGCTGGACATCCAATTGTCGATGAAGCTGCAGTCAGGCTAATGATACGATATTTGAAAAAGGAAAACGCCATCACGGTTGACTATTACACGAATGTCCGTCTAGTTAACCCTGAGCTGGCTGATCAGGCACCGCAAAAGGCCAAAGTTACTGGATTGCTTCCCCCGGATCAAGTCCGGGATCGCAATGACATCGACGATTCTTTTACAAACCCAAAATCCCACCAACAGTAAAGACACTAATGAACAGAATCGCTACCATGTTGACGACTTTGATGAGGGCGTTCAGGCCCGGACCCGAAGTGTCTTTGGTTGGGTCGCCAACGGTGTCGCCGACGACGGCGGCCTTGTGGGCTTCGGAGCCTTTACCACCGTATAAACCGTCGGACTCAATCAATTTTTTGGCGTTATCCCACGCGCCACCGGCGTTGTTGAGCGTCATGGCCAGCATCAAACCAACCACGATGATGCCGATGAGAACTCCGGCCAGCGCCGCCATGCCGAGCAACCATCCGACCAAAATCGGCACCACGATGGCCATAGCGCCCGGCACGATCATTTCCTTGAGCGCGGCGCTCGTCACGATGTCAACCGCTCGGGCGTAGTCCGGTTTCTGTTGGCCCTTTAGGATGCCGGGGAATTCTTTGAATTGACGTCGGACTTCGTTGACCACGCCCATGGCGGCCTTGGAAACCGCGCGCATCGTCACGGACGTAAAGGCGAACGGCAGCAAACCGCCGATCAACAGGCCGACCAAAATGACCGGATTGTTGATGGACAAATCGACCTGCGCGCCGCCGGCCTGGTGGATCATTTTGTCATAATAATCCGCGAACAGTGCCAACGCACCGAGCGCCGCCGAGCCGATGGCGTAACCTTTCGTCACGGCCTTGGTGGTGTTGCCAACCGCGTCGAGTTCGTCGGTGATTTCGCGCACTTTGGCGGGTTGTTCGCTCATCTCGGCAATGCCGCCGGCGTTGTCGGTAATCGGCCCATAAGAATCGAGCGCCACGATCATCCCAGCCGTCGACAACATGGCGATGGCCGCCACCGCGATCCCGTACAAACCGTTGCCGTCGAAACCGCCCGCTAGGAAAAACGCCACCAAAATACCGATCACGATGGTGATGACCGGCATGATCGTACTTTCCATGCCGAAACTGAGACCGCTGATGACATTAGTGCCGGCGCCGGTCTCGGATGACTTGGCGATTTCTTTGACCGGTCGGTGTTTAGTCGAAGTATAATATTCGGTGAAAATAAACATCAACACCGTGATGACGATGCCGACCAAACTAACGAAAAAGTAAGTGAAGCTACCAAAGATCCAAACAGACAGCCCAGCGAACGCCAGCGCGCTAATCCCGGCCGCCGCGTAGACGCCTTTGTAGAGCGCGTTCATGATGTTTTTGCTCCGACCCAAACGGACAAAGAAAATCCCGATGATGCTAGCGAAAATCGCCACCGAGCCGACGGCCAACGGAAAGACGATTTCCTTGGCGCCAAAGTCTCCGCCGCCGACTACCGCGCCAATCAACATGGCGGCCAGCAACGTCACCGCGTAAGTCTCGAACAAGTCCGCACCCATGCCGGCACAATCGCCGACGTTATCGCCCACGTTATCCGCGATGGTCGCCGGGTTGCGCGGGTCGTCCTCGGGAATGCCGGCTTCGACTTTGCCGACGATATCGGCACCGACGTCCGCGGCTTTCGTATAAATACCACCACCAACGCGCGCGAACAAGGAAATCAAACTAGCGCCGAAACCAAATCCAATCACCAAATTAATATCCTTGAAAAAGATGTAGCTCAAGCTAACGCCGAGCAGAGACAAACCGACCACCGCCAGACCCGTCACGGCGCCGCCGCGGAACGCCAAATTGAGCGCCGCCGTTAGCGAATTCTTGGCCGCTGCCGCCGTGCGCACATTGGCGCGCACCGACACGTTCATGCCGATGAACCCGGCCAGCGCCGAACAAATCGCTCCGACCACGAAACTGAGCGCCAACTCCCAACCTAGCGCCAGGCCGATCACGACAGTCAAAACTATCGCGACCACCGAAATCGTCATATATTGTCGCTTGAGATAAGCCATCGCGCCTTCTTGGATCGCCGCGGCGATCTCGCGCATTTTTTTGTCACCTGGCTTTTCTCGCAACACCCGCCTAGCTAGCAGGCCGGCCGCCAACAGGCTTATGAGTCCTGCCACCGGAGCCAAGTAAATCATAAACGTGAAATCCATATTTCGTCTCCCTTCCCATTAAAAACTTATTAGATAATAGGAATATTGTAACACAAGATCCAGACGAGCGAAATGCTTGATATTTTGACAAATTCCTGTATAATACTACGTATGAGCGCGGGATCAATACCACAAGCAGATAGAAGGCATGCCCCCCCCCTGTTGAAGAAATGGCTGATTGGTTAGCAGAGAATTATCCGCCAGAAGTCCTGGGTCAAATACTTGAACTGGCGCAAAGTGCTCTTGCCTCGAGACGTACGCAAACCGTCTCGGATAATCGACCGGCAACGGCGGACACAACAATCCCGACTGATAGCGGCTCCGGAGAGTTCAGCAGGGAAGATTACGAGAGAAGAGTCTTAATAGACGTACTAAATTCCGCGGGGCAGGACGTTTCTCTCTATACAGTCCTTAGCCATTCAATGAGAGAGCATTTAAATGTCAGGAGCCTAGGGCACTCAACAGTAACGGGGGGAAACCGAGTTGGTTCTCACGGCTTCTATCAAGATAGTTTCTTTCAACCTATCAATCCTGGCTCTTATGATCGTAGTTGGGGAGAAAATTTCATGGAGCAAATATTCTTCTCACAAAAACTTGACGGACTAGATAGGCTTGACCCCGGCCATGTTTGGTTCGGGTATTCCTTTAATACCTGGCAATCGTCGGACGAAAAGCTTCGGAGGGAATTAGGTATTTTGAGTGACGATGGAAGATTCTGCACTACATTTTGTTTGGCGGCCAAATTAGATCGATCGATTGCTATCGAGCTGGAAAGCGCTATAAAAGCTAACCCTCAATTCGTTCGGGAGGTTGTTGCCGGCCTGGTGATGAGAGGGTTCGATTGCAGCTTCGACGATATTGACCTTGGCGGTGTCGACGGCAAGATGGTACGACTTCCACCGTATGACAAAATGCCTGACCATTGGCCGTTGACAATGTTTAATATGGGTGTAGATCAAGTATCGGCAGACCTGCCCAGCGGAGGCAGTTTCCTGCGCGTGACAAGAGGTGGAGTAATGGAAAGCCGTGTCGACCCGATGACAGTTATGACGCGACATAAAGTGGACAAATACCGGCCGTTCAAATACGTGCGCGAGCTCCCTCCACGGGTGCGGGCAAATGACCGAATCTAATTCCCGGGTCGCCGGCTCCACGGCGCTCGTTTTTTCTTGGTTTGGGTTTTTTCGATTGTTTCACTTTGCTCGCGTAACTGCGAACGGAGTTTGTTCCGGGCGTGCGGCGTTACGATTTTCTTCTTCCAATCCAAATTTGGCGAAATGTTTTTTCGGGTCAGGACTTCTACGGTATCGCCGGATTTGAGCGGCGTGTCAAACTTGGCGATCTTGCCATTGATTTTGAAACCGCTAGCCTTGGCCGCCAAATCGGAATGCACCCGATAAGCAAAGTCGAGCGGCAAGGCGCCGTTCGGCAAATCGAAAATATCGCCCCGCGGCGTGTGCACGAAAATTCGATCAGAAAATAAATCGAGCTTGAGCGCATCGATGTCCATTTTTTCGCCCGAGCGCAGTTTGGTGGTGGCTTGTTGTAATTTTCTGATCCACAACAAATTCGCCGGTAGCGGCGCTAGGTTGCCTTTTTTGTAGACCTCGTCCAATTTCTGTTCATTGTAATGAAACGAGGCGGCCAGTCCTCGCTCGGCAAACTCGTGCATGGCTTGGGTGCGTACCTGGAATTCGACGATCTGTCCTCCCGGCGTCTCCACCGTGGTGTGCAACGATTGATAACCGTTTAATTTCGGGTGAGCGATGTAATCTTTGATCCGTCCATCTAGCGGTGTGTACATCGAGTGTAGCAGCCCAAGCACCAAATAACAGACCGCCACATCATCGACGATAATCCTTATCGCG
>Ga0123356_10001895_pt1 | contig 22682 bp, 12 predicted proteins | sample TergutEmb28metaG_2_FD_92546 | JGI IMG/M metagenome (GOLD analysis project Ga0123356, IMG submission 92546) | Embiratermes neotenicus P3 segment gut microbial communities from Petit-Saut dam, French Guiana - Emb289 P3 | ecosystem: Host-associated > Arthropoda: Insects > Digestive system > Gut ...
CGGGCGCGATACACACCTATTATAAATGCTTTAAGAAAAAGAAAAACAACGCCGCTTGCGGCAAAAAGTCCGTCCAAAAGGATTGGGCGGAGCAATTTGTCGTTGACAGGACGATAGAAAAGCTGTTCAGTCGCCCCCGACTTTTACAAGCCATAGCGTATAACTTGGCAAGGGTTTACAACGCCGACTTGCAGGACACCGCCATTTTTGACGGCTTGTTAAAGCAGAAAGCCGACAGCGAAAGAGCGATTGCCAACCTTTTGAAAGCGATTGAAATGGGCATTTTTTCGCCCACGACCAAACAACGGCTTGACGAGTTAGAAAAAGCAAAGGAAAAGATAGACTGCGAAATGCTTGTGTTGTCTATCTTTAAGGCGAACCCCGTCAGCGAGGAAACCGTTTACGGCTACTTTTTATCGTTCAAAGACCTTGACTATTCCGAGCCGCGCAACCGCGAACGGCTGATTGATATGTTCGTTCGCAAGGTTATATTCGTTGACGGCAAAGACCCCGAAATCATATACAACGGTTTTGACGACAACGCCGAGATAAAAGAAAACGCCGAAGCCGAAACAGAGTTCGGATTCGACGCACTTGGCGGAGTGGGAGGGATTTGAACCCTCGCACCGTGTTGCCGGTCTACTCCCTTAGCAGGGGAGCCCCTTGAGCCACTTGGGTACCACTCCGTAGGTCAATGAAAAGTGAAAAATAATTGCGTTGGCGTTCGTTCTAGCTTCGCCTCGTTCGGCTAAGGAAAAGTGAAAGATGAGAGATGAGAGGTAAAAAATGAAAAATGAAAAGTAAGGAAAGAGCCGCTTTTTACGGCGGCTCTTATAAAATATCATATTAAGTTGGGGATTGTCAAGTTATTTTAACGAATAACGAGAAACGAAAAACGAGGGATATGTGTTTTAAGGTTCAAATTGCTCGTTTTTTTGTTCCGAACGATTGAGTGAGTTTGCAAATCGTAGGGATCGCACTCCTAGCTGGCTCGCCGGAACCGGCCTGTATTATAAGGTGCGGGACGCCGAGGACGGCGTCCCCTACGGATTTAGGCAGATTGCGTGACAAACTCTGCCCAAATCCCATCCTCCGTTTTTCGTTTTTCGTTATTCGTTTTTCGTTCCGCAGAATAGTTTTTCGTTTTTCGTTAAAAATCACTACGGAATATAATTCACCGCCGTGTCCGAACCCGCCATCCAATTGACGCCCAGTTTTATGGTCGCAAATAGTACTCCGTCCGCACCCAGCACGTTGATGGCTTGATGAGATTTCCAGCCGTCGAACGCCCAAGGAGATACGGTGTACACGCCGGCGGGGATATTGATAACGGTGATGGAGGTCGTGTTTTGGAAAGCTCTCGAATCTATCCGGAGCAGCGACGCGGCGGCCTCAAGGTTGATGCCCGTCAAACCCGGGTTGTCGGCAAAAGCGCTAATGCCGATTACTTCAAGTCTGCTGCCCGCTTCAATGACGAGGCTGCCGGTTAGCCCCATGCCGCTAAACGCCTCGGAGCCGATATCCGTAATGGCCGCCGAAAGCCGACAGCCCCGGATGCCCGCGACAGCCGTATTGTTAGAGTTTTGGATGAGTACCCCCGTCACAAGCCGGTACGCCTGATTGCCGCCGTCCAACGCCAGATCGGTAAGCGCCGGACAATACGCGAATGCCCCGCTGCCGATTGAAGTTACCGTGGCGGGAATCGAAACCGAAGTGAGTCCGCCCATCTCCCGAAACGCACCGTACCCTACGGAGGTTACGCCGTCCGGGATGCTCACGCTCGTCAAACGGCTCACATTTCTAAAAGCATAGCCCCCGATGGTTTTTACGTTTTTCGGGATATCGATGCTGCGTAAATCCGTGTTTTCAAACGCGCTGCCGCCGATATCCGTAACGGCTTCCCCGCCGCCCTCAAAGGTTACGCTTGAAAGCGTAGTGACGTTTAGGAATAATCTTCCCGGCACGCTTCCTAATTTTGACGGCAAAGTAATAGAAGTCAGCCGGGTGTTTTCAAACACGCCGTAGCCGAGTGTGGTTAAAGCACTGCCCTCTTCAAACACCACGCTTGTCAAAAACCCGTTGAGCGAGAATGCAGACGAGCCGATTTCTTTTACGCTTTTCGGGATAACTACATTCGCGAGTTTTGTGTTATTAAACGCGCCGCTGCCGATAGAGGAAAGTCTGCTTCCCGCCTCAAACGTAACGCTGCCAAATACGGACGCGCGTTCGGCGTTGACGGAGGTGGAAAAAGCGTTGCCGCCGATGGTTTCTACGGACGCGGGGATCACGACGGAAGTCAAGGAAGTATTGGCAAAGGCGCTGCTGCCGATAGTGGTTAACCGGCTTCCTTCTTCAAATATCACCTCGGCAAGATTGGACACTCTATAGTTCCGGTAACCGCTTGACCAAAGGTCGGATGCAAAAGCGCTCGCCCCGATGGATTGGACGGAGACCGGAATTCTTACGGCGGTCAAAGACATGACGTTGTTAAACGCGTAATCCCCTATGGTTTGCAAGCCTTCGGGAAGCACAACAGACGTCAATCCGGTGTCCGCAAATGCGCTGTTGCCAATCGTGGCCAAAACGCTGCCGTTTTCAAACGTAACGCGGCTAAGGCTCGGGAGATTGACAAAAGCGTTGTCGCCGATAGCGGTTATGTTCTTCCCTATCGTTACCGAATAAATATATCTTGTCGCATTGATATCGATAAACGCACCCGGCTCGACGGAGGTAACCGGCACGCCGTTGTAAAGCGCAGGGATGATGACGGTACCGCTTGCGCCCATATAGGTGCGTACACTATAGCTGTTGGTTCCGGCGTCATATCTTAAAATTAAGCCGTTTGCGTTTGCGTGATTTTCAAGCGGACGGGATTCAACCGTTCCGCAGCCCCCCCGGCACACTCTTGTTTCAGCGCCGGGCGAATTGTCGCTCGGGAGCGTCGTAATTTTCCACTCGTCAAACCGGTGGCCACCCCAAGCATCCAAAACCTGACGGTCCTCGCGACCGCATCTGGCGCAGGTGCGGTGGCGCTCCCCGTCTGCGGTGCAGGTGGAATACGAAACGTACGTCCAGTCCGGCATATCGCAGCCTATCAGAGAGCACACATTAAGGGTCAGCTCTAACCTGTCTATCAACTCAAGCGTGCTTGCGTTGTAGCTTGTAATAAAGCGATCGGAGAAGGTGAAAATGCGGTCGCCGACGCGCGCACCCCTCGTTACAAACGAAAGCGCATGGAAATATAAATCCCGGCTGTCAAAGTAATGGTTTTGCGGCAGGTTAGAAAGCAGGCCTTTGTAGGTCAAGCCCGGGGCTCCCTTACCGCCGACGCTGTAACCGTACACCGCCAAACCTTGCCCCTCGAGGTACCAGCCGTACCCGCTGCTGGACTGGCCGTTCATGGTAATCGGGAACGAGAACATGCCGCGTGCCGGGTCGTTGAGGATGGCGCGGGGGTTGTCGAGCGCCTCGGTGTACGCGTAGTAATTCCCGAGCGTCGTCGTGCCCGCAACGTTTAACACGCCGTCCACGTTGTGGTACAGGGTGGTTTTAATGCCCTTATATTCGGTGTAATTGTTGACGGTTACCGTATTGCGCCCAAGCCCTATCACCGCGTCGTCGGTTAAGAATTGCAAATAATCGTTGACGCCCTGGTCGGGCTCGCCCTCGGTAATGACGGGATTTAAAGGGTCTGTCAAATCGATGCGGGAAACGCCGTCAATTTTGATATGAATCAAAATGTAGGTGTCCACCACCGCTAAATTTCCGGAAAATCGCACGCCGTGGATGGTTTGCCCCCACGCGATTTGCGTGGTGAAGCTGATGTCGGCCAATTTTTCGTCCAAAATGTAGAGGTTGGTGTGGCGCCCGAGGTTCCCGCTGCCGCTCGTATAGGCTTGGCGTACGAGGCGCAAAGCCCCGTTGTACTCGCTGACCCAGTAGCGGTTGAGCACGCGCCCCTCAATCGTCCTATTCGCCGTGGTAAGCAAAGAGCTTAGGCTGATTTTTACGATGCGGGAGTAATCGGTGCGGTTGCCGCGCTCGTCGGCGGGCTCGCTAAACCCGGCAATAAAATATACGTTATCGCGGGAGAAATACTGGACGCTGTTTTTTAGCCCCATATGGCCGGCCACCGACAGGCTTAAGCTCTTTAAGTTCAGCGATGCCAGCACCACGTAAGAAGAGTAATCCTGCGTGTCGTGCATATGGACGTACCGCACGTCCAGCTCCTCGCCGTTAATTTTGGGGAAAAGCGTATCCCAATACCACCGGTTGACGGTGTGGTTGGTTACCACCACCAAATTGTCGTCGATTTTGCGGCTGGTAACAAACGCGCCGGAAATCGAATACTCCTCTAGCCTCTTTACTTTTTCGCGGTCTTTGATGTCGTAGAGGATAATCCGGGTGCTTTGCCTTGCCCCGTACCAAGACCCGGCGCTCCAGCCGAGGTTGACGCTGTAATTGATGTATGAGTACTCGCCGCCGATGACCACCAACAAATCGCCGAAAATAAACATTTCGTCCGGGATAAACTCTTTCAGCTCGTCGCGGTACACGGCGCGTAATTTGCCTCGCGCCGTCGCGATGGTAAGCCCCGTGCGCGAGAGCATATAGAGGTAATTAGCATCCACTTGGATGATGTCGCCCTCGGCAACGCCTTCCTCTTGGGAGTTAGTCACGGTGTAGTCGTTTCCGGCAAAGGATCCGCTGGCTTCACCTTCCGACGCGTCAAACTCGGAAGCGCATGCTTCTATCATGTCGCCGTCGCTGCGTCCAGGGGAGGGCGGAGCACTGCCGTCCCCTTGCGGGTCGATAAGCTCCAAAAGCTCGGCGCGGGACATCGAATGTGCCGCCGCGACGCCGACGACATTGCCGTAATTGCGGGTATCGTCCGAGTTGTGCGTATACGTCGGCTCGCCGTCCGGGTCGGTATCCGGGTCGTCCGGGTTTTGGTTGCAACCCCCGCACCCAAACGCGAAGCCACAGCTTAGTACGAGTGCCACTAAAAAGGCAGTAACATAAGACGCGGCTTTTGCGCGCCCATGCCGGTTAGTTGTTTTCATGATGATGATTCCTCCAAGGGTTTTCGATTTAGGTTGAGCTGATTTTGGTTTTCGCTTGATATAAGTGATAAATTGATAAGACGGATATTTTGGGCAAGAAATTTATTCGTAGGGGACGGCGTCCCCGGCGTCCCGCGTTTGGCGGCTCCGGTTAGATTACCGCTTTCCCGTAGGGGTCGCACTCCTGTGCGACCCGCCTGCCGTTGTGCGAGAAAATTGCCGTGCCGGGGGGAAGTGTCGGGGGGACGGGGATGTCGATTGCCCTGTGGGGGCAACCCTCCGGGCACGTCGCGCTACGCGCTCGTGTCGCCGTAAACCCGTCCCCGGCAGAGCCGCAACCCATCGTTTTTCGTTATTATCCCATCCGACGTTTTTCGTTTTTCGTTTTTCGTTTTTCGTTAAAATCCCGTCCGACGTTATTCGTTATTCGTTATTCGTTTTTCGTGGATTATGCTCACATGTGAGCTTTATCCTTACCAGCCGAATAGTACCCTCGATGACGGGAATTCGGCGATTTGGACTTTGCGGTCAAGCTTTAAATCGGAAAGGCTGTAGCTGGTGACGTATTTGTCGGACACGGTGTAAATTTTGTCGCCGATGCGGGCGCCGCGCGCTACGTAGCTGTGGTAATAGTCGTAGTAGTCGTACCAGTTGGTGTAGGTAACATTTTCGGGCAAATCCGATAAGATTCCCAAAAACACCAGCATGTCTTCCGGATTTACCGCGTCTAAATCGTATTTAAAAACGGCCAAGCCCTGCACCTTAAGGCTGTAATAGGAATTAGAGCGAATTTCTACCGGGAACGAGAACATGCTGCGGGCGGTGTCGTTTAAAATGGCTTTAGGGTTATAAATCGCCTCGCTCCACACGTAATCGTCCGCCGCGCCGACGTCTACCTTGCACACAAAGGCGTCTTTTTCCGGGTCGGATGAGTAAAGCTGCACCTTCATGCTGCCAAAAGATGTTCCGCCCCACTGGTTTTGGTAGGTGTTGCGCCCGAGCCCTAATATTACATCGTCACTTAAATACTGCAGATAGTCGCTGACGCCCTCCTCCTTGTGCTCGCGGGAAATTTTCGGATTTTTGGGGTCGGATAAGTCCACGGTAAACAACGGGTCAACCTGCAAAAACGTTACGATACTCGCCTGCAATTTATGGAACCGGACCGAATAAATCGTCTCGCCGGCCGCAATGTTTTCGATTTTGCCGATGACTTTTAAGGCTTTATCGAGCACGCTGACGACGGTGTAGGACTTATTCTCCCAAGGCTGGTAGTTGTAAAGGGAAGCGTAGCTGACGACGCGCAAATTCTCCTCGAACTCGTCGGCATAGTAGCGGTCGGCGACAAAGCCGTCGATGACGCCGCGCCCGGTGCACTTAAGCGTATCAAGGCTAATGCGGAATATTTTGGATTGCGGCGGGTTGAGCTGCTTAATATAGCGGTCGTAGGTGTATTCGCGGTATTCGGTGATATAACGGCCGAACAAATCACGGACGGGATTGCCTTTATTATCGTAGACCGTATAATAGCCGCCGTAGGTATACGGCTCCGTCTCGTACCTGACACCCGACCAGTCGGAGTTAAAGATGTAAAGGTTATCCTTGGAGACATACATCGTCTCCCAGCCGTACAGGCCCAAGTGCGCCGAATACTGCATGGCGGCGGTTGAGACGTCTACCGAGGCGATAATGACAAAGTTGCGGTAATACCAGTACGTATCGCTGGTTTTGTACATGTAAATATTTTCCGGCGCGATTTCCTCGCCGTTGATGCGCGGCAAATACGTGTCGCGGTGCGCGGCATACTGGAGCCTACCCGCCGCGGTGTCTGCAAAATAATTTGCCGGGTACACGTAGAACGTGTAATTGAGCGCCAGCACCAATTTATCGCCTATAAGGCGGCTTGTCAAAAAGTAGCCGCTGAATTCGTATTTATTTACCTCTTTAATCGAGGAGCGGCTCGAGATGTCGTATACGGCAACGCGCGTTTTTTCGTAGCTGGCCCACGAATAGCAAATCATGTCCGTCATGCCGCGCCCGCCGTAGTAGTGGTAGGTTTGGTACACGCCGCCGATGACAATAAGCTTGTTGCCAAGTACATACATCTCAACCGGCACAAAGTTCTCGTAATCGACCTTGGAGGCGATTGCCATGGTGCGGATGTCGACAATTACAAGCCCGGCGTTAGAGAGCTTGTAGATGTAGTTTTCGTCCACTTTTAGGATGTCGCCCTCGTCCACGCCCTCGGTCTGGACGTTGGTTTTGGCGTAATCGCCCTCGGCGACTTCGCTCGACTCGTTTTGCAGCGCGTCACCGGGAGCCATCGGCGGAGAGGGGGCGGGGGCAGCTCCACTTAGGTCCAGCGCATCCGAATCGCTCCGGATCGAATCGCCGCCGCTTAAGTAGCCGCCGGAATCTCCGGAGCCCGCGTTCTTTTCAATCTCGGCGATGATGGCATCGCGCGCGGAAAGCTTTTCGATGCCGGCGGGCAGGGATACGTCAAATACGTTATCGCCGTTGCCCTTGCCCTTATCGGGGTCGTCAATTTTGCCGTTCGCGCCAATGGTGCAGGCGGAACCAAATGCGACGCCGATTAGCAACACGGCGGCGAGCGCGACGGACAAAAAAAGTCTTCTTTTCTTCATGGGGCACCTCTTTTTCTCTAGTGCAATAGTGCAATAGTGCAGTAGTGCAATAGTTATTGATTTTTTTGTGAGTTGAATTCGTTCTTAGAAGTAATTCCTGTTCATCCTTCACTACTGCACTACTGCACTATTGCACTACTGCATTACTTATAAGACGTAAAAAGGTTGAAAAATTTTCACCGGAATTAAAAAAAAATAAAAATATTTTTTGCGGGACTAAATCTCTAATACAGCGCCCAAAAATACGGGCAAAAGGGTCGCGTTGTCGATGATGGCGTAGACAAACGGGCGGTCGAGCGTAACGTACTTGTAATTGGACGGGCCGCCGCTGGTGACGCCGAATTCGACGGATGTGACGGCGCCGGCTTTGGTGCCGCGCTCGTCCACCGTAATAAAGGTTTTATGCTTGACGGAAGAGATATACAAATCCCCGCCCGCCGAGCCAAGTGAGGTAAAGTCGGCAAGCCCGGGAATAAACGCATCGTTCATACCCAAGCTTTGCAGTGCGCCGTTTAAGCCGATTTCATACCCGTACTCAAATTTCGGCATCTCGGCGTAAACCTGCGTATTTTGTACGCCCTGCAAGAGTTGGCGGAATTTCTCGCCCGAAAGCGACGCGACATAGTCTTCAACCTTCACGCCCTCGTCCGGCAAAACGGCGGCAAAGCTGTAGCGATTGCCCGCATACGGTTTAATAAACCCGACTGCGCCGTCGCCCTCTAAATACCGGTTCTCCTCGGACAGCATAAACGGAACGGTTTGCTTTTTGCCGTTCGCAGCATTGAAGACCCCGTCAAAAATCTTTTTCTCGTTATAAATCTTTTGCCATTCCGCGTCGAACAGCACGGCGTTAATCAGGTACAGTACGGCCTCCGGCGGGATTTTATCCAAAATCGAATCAATCAAACCGTCAGTGTTTTCGCTGCACCACGCGTTGATGTCGGCGACCGTAGACTCGTCAAAGGCCGCCCGGTAGGCGGCTGCGCCGTAGTAATTGGCGTTGGTTTGCAAAAATGCGGGCTTTACGTCGATTGCGCCGTCCTTAATCCATACGGAGTTGGCGATTTCTAGCTTTGACTTTTCCTCGCTCGGCAATGCGCCGATGTATGAGTAAAGGTACGCGTTAAGCTCGGCAATGTTGAGCCCGCCCCCAAGCATGGCTTCCATCTGAGAAAGCGTCGCCCCGTCCGCGCCGTTTGCCGCCATCGCCAATGCCAGCAGCACCGAGGTCGGCGAAATTAAAGAGTTCTCTTTAACGGAAAAGCTCTCTTTAAACAGCTCCACGGAGAAATTCGCGACGGCCGCCTTAAACGCCTCGTCGAGCGCCGAGCCCGTCACCTCCGACGCGACGACGCCCTCCATCAGGTTTTTTGCCATAAACGCGCCGACGGGGCTTTTGTCGTCCGGCGTTTTGTCGTCGGGTTGCTTATCGTCGGGCGTTTTGCCGTCGGGCTGCCCCTCTTGCGTTTGCTCTTGCCCGTTTTGATTTTGCCCGCCGGCCGGTACGGAGGTACAGGCGGAAGCAAAAACGACGCAGAGCATTAGGACGGCGGCGAGCGCCAGGGATAGGAACAGTCTTTTTGTTTTCATGGGAACACCTCTCTATAATTATATTTTTATTGCGGTTTTTTGTATCAATGAGAGCTGAGAAAAACTCATACATACCGTTTTCGGCGCACTGCTCTAAAGCAATCTTCTCTATCATGGATACCAAATGCAAATGATATACTTGGTGCTTATGTTAGATACATTTTGTGTAAAGTTGTTAGTAGTAGAATTAATGACATAGCAGGCGCCGAGAAACACTCCGCCCGGATAAGATTTTACATAGCCGCCCGCGCCCGGCGTTAGGCCGGTGGAGGTAATCGTTTTGGCGCCCGTAGTTGAAAAAGTCAGCACGTGAAACTTGGGCGACCATGAGCTTGCGCCGCTGCCGCTGAGCGTGATAGCGGTGTCGGTTCCGCAATTCCGGTTGTTGGCGGGCCCCACTGCAAACCTCATGCCCAGAAAGCTTGGGTTGCTGACTTGCGCGGATATTACGATAAAATACGTCTCCCATGCCGTGAGGTTTTTAATAAAGCATTCCGACCCGCCGAATGAGGCGCCTAGATAATCCGCCGCCGCAGCGGAGTTTTGGTTGGAAATATACATCTTGGGGGCAAAGGCGTGCGCGTCCGGCTTAAACTGAAACACGTAGTCCCCGCTTAAGTAGGGAACAAATTTTATTGTCCTCGTGCAAACATTGCCTGTATTGGTCCAGCCGGTAAAAGTGCAACTGCCCTCGGCGCTGATGCTTGCCGGGCTGAAATAGTTAATCTCCATATTCGGCCGATTGGCGACGACGAGCTTTGCCGTCGTCGTCGCGCCACTGTTGTATACACGCACCCGGTAAATAATGCCTTGCTGCGGATCAAATGTCTCATACCCGCCCTTATAAAAAGACTTAGTCCCGGAAACGGCCGGGTCGAAAAATCCCGCGCTGAGGCTCCCCGATGCCCCAAGCAAACTAATCATCGCATGGTTTTGATACGTCGCGCCGAATTTTAAGAATACGTCCGTATAACTGGCCGTCGTGACTAAGATATTTGCAACCTCTTCGTATGGGTTGTTTATTGCGTAGGCAAGCTGATCCATGTAGTTAAGCGGGTTGTAGGCGTTGAGGAGCTTCACGTATTGGGTTCCGGACGGTGTAGATATCGGATGGTCTTGGATTGCGTGATTTAAAATCAGCGATTTTAGCTCGGCAGCCGTCAAATTGGGCACTTTGGATAAAAGCAACGCGGCGACCCCGGTCACGAAAGGCGCGGCGGCGGAGGTTTGGCCGAAAGTAGCGTACAGTGTGCCGCCTTTGTAAATCGCCCGGATCTCGTTGCCGGGCGCATAAATACTGACGGATTCGTCGCCGTAATTAGAATCGCTCCGACGTGTGCCGTCTTCCATAATCGCGCCTACCGAGATAACCCGATCGCTGAAATATTGATCACGTGAATAGTCGGAAGGGTAATGTGGCGTAGTGTCGTTGTCGTTAGTTGCATTACCCGCAGAGCATACAAATAGTCCCATGTAGTTTGATATTGCGGCTTTTTGCGCGTCAAGAGCATCTTTTAGAGCGGGAGTGCTTCCTGCGTCAGTGCTTCCTGCACTATAGTTTAAGATATCTATATCAGTCGTAGCCCAAGTAATGGCACGGGCGACAGCTGCGGCATCTAATTCCCATTTAGAAGAGCTAGAGACCCAAACACTTGCCTGCAACGAAATCAATTTCACATTGAGACAAACACCGGCGATTCCGTTCGCTTGCGCTCCAGAAGCTCCGGCTACGCTTGCAACCGCGCTGCCGTGGCCGTCCGGATCGAGCCTTAAGACGCCGGGAACGCCCGGGCTGCTCATGGTGACAAAATCCCCGCCGTCACCAGCTAAAAAATTCGTTCCTAAAGCGGCATGAGCGTCTATGCCCGAATCAATAATCCCGACGCGCACCTTACCAGTGCCTTGTTCAATATCCCAAGCGTTCTCCGCATCTATCCCTTTGGCGCCGAGCAATCCCCACTGCAAGTTATAATTCCCATTATTCGGCGGGTTGCCAGCCGGAGGCGTATAATCCGGGCTGTTGTAGTGGTTAGGACCAGCCCACAATATGCCGTCGATGGTTTCAACCTGCCGGATCACTTGTACCACGTTCTCCTTGGACGCAACTGGCAACTTGATTTGCAGTATTTGATGAAAATTTTCCACATCCAAATACTTTCTGCTTTTAATGTCCCCGGGCATGTAGGTTAAATCATACACGGCAACTTTGGGGAACTCGCCGAAAAAGCTTTCCTCATGCCGCTTGTTGATTCCCCCGGTTTGCTTGTCCATCACGACCAAGACGCTGCTGTCGTCGAAATCCTCGTCGATGCGGCCTTGCCAAAAGGACTTCACTTCCTCCCGTGCTTCGGTCGGCTCTCCGAGGAGTTCCGTTGTTTGTGCAAGCGGAACTGCCGGAGCGGTTTGCATGGTTTGTTGTACGGTAACGGTGGAAAGCATTACCGCGATTACCAGCAAGCAAGCGATTACAATACGCTTCTTCATCTTGTTGAAACCTCCTGAGTTTCTAATGTTTTTTGTTTTTTAGTTTTCTTTCCAAATAAAAATTGAGGCGTAGATGTCGCCAAGTATGAATGCTGCGTCGGCAATCGGAACAAGTAAGGAGCCCGTAGCTATCACCATGCGGGGATAGTAAAACATTATTACATAACAATGATTGTAAACGCCGTAATACCTGGTGATAGTAAAATTATCTACCGTTGCATCGGGATACTCCGGATTACCGTTTGGATCGGTTATTGAACGAAAGCGGTGCACAAGGGCTTCCTTTATGGTCTTTTCCGTTTCCTCACTTAAAACCTCGGGTTCTTTTGGAATCGGCGCATAATCCGTCGTACGTCTTGACCAACCCGACCAAGAACCGTCCGGGTTTGGATGGCTCAGCCAAAAAGAATTATCATAATCTTCTGCAACTACATGTTCGACGTAAACAAATTCAATTGCTTCGCCATCATCAAAGAAACTGTTGTTATGGTAATAAGCGATGCTTCGTACCTCGTTTTGCGTCAGCCAGCCATTATCAAAGGCCTCTTGCAAGCTATAAAACGTGCCTTTGGGCACATAGTCCGGCTTGCACTCCTCGCAATCGCAATCGGCGTCGTGGATATCGACGGGTTTGCATTCTTCGCAGCCACAATCCGCGTCGTGCACCACCGGGAGCTTGCAGATTTCGCAGTCGCAATCCTTGCCGTGAACGTTTCCGCCGGGATTGGCGGGAATGCACGCAAACAGCACGCACGTCAACAAAAGCGTTATTGTGATAGATATGATATTGATAACCTTTTTCATGATAATACGTTTCCTTAATCTCGGGATGCAGACGATACCCGCCCTAAGCATAGCACATTCCAATGGCGGTGAATCTTGTCAGAGAGGCATACCTTGCCTTGTTGTAGGGGCGAGGCGCGCCTCGCCCTGCATTTTGGGTATGCGGCATGATATTTTTAGGCATATAATGCAAGGCTCTATCACAATCCAACCGGGCGAGGCGCGCCTCGCCCCTACGGAAATCGGTTACAATCGCAAGTGGCTCTCGCCGGAGTGGTTTTGGATGCCTGTTGCATGGTAACGGTAGAAAACATTATCGCGATTACCAATGTGCAGACGATTAAAATACGTTTTTTCATCTTGCTGAAACCTTAGTTTATAAGAATTTTTGTTTGTTTTTAGTTTTCTTTCCAAATTGTAATTATGCAGTCATGGCCAATAACCAAAATGTTTTTAATGAATCTCCCCGAGGCAAGACCTCGGGGTATCCCCCTCAGCTCACTGCGTTCGCAATAAGCAGACCGACGCAAGACGTCGGGGAATAAAACCCGGAGAGATTAAAGTCAAGAATAAAACCCGTCTCGGCTATAAAAGTTAGTTCAACTCCGCCAGGAGAAGTTTCATTTGACTTTACACCCATGAGTACCGCATAGCAATCACTGTATACGCCATAATAACTGATGACAAAATAGTTCTCCGCTATAGGATTTGGGTATGCTGCAACACCCGTAGGAGTTGTCAATCGAGCATAATATGCCGCGACTTCTTTTAAATTCTTTTCTATTTCTTCGCTTAAAATCTCTGGTTTTTTGGGAATCGGCACATAATCTGTTATACGTTCCGCCCAACCCGAACAAGAGCCATCGGAGTTGGAAAATAGCAGCCAAAAAGAAAAATCCGGCTCTTCTGAACGTTCGATGTATACAATTTCCATTCCGTCGCCAAGGTAGTTGCTGTTATGATAATAAGCAATGCTCCGTACCTCGTTTTGCGTCAGCCAGCCTCGGTCAAAGGCTTCCTGCAAGCCGTAAAACGTGCCTTTCGGTACATACTCCGGCTTGCACTCCTCGCAGTCGCAATCTTCGCCATGCACAACCGAGGACACGCATTCTTCGCAGTCACACCCATCGCCGTGAACTACGGGCGGTTTACAGATTTCGCACTCGCAATCCTTACCGTGTACGACCGGAGGCATACACGCCTCGCAGTCGCAATCCTTGCCGTGAGCTTTGCCGCCGGGATTGGCAGGAATGCACGCAAACAGCACGCACGTCAACAATAATGCAATTGCAATAGATACGGATTTTATGGTTGTTTTCATGAATTATCGCCTCCGCTTGCCATCAATTTAAGTAACCATTCCGCTCGCTGCCAACGGTTTTAAATTTGCCGGATTGGACAGGTCGATTCGGATGGGATTTAAGGCTTCGCCGACGGTGATATCCACGGAATTTTCGAAAAACTTGGCAGACCAACGCGTATCGCCCACCGTAATCGGCTCATACTCGCCCAATTTATTTAAAGCGCCGTCCAGCACACACACTAAAACGAACGAGACGTCCTCATCCGAGGGGATATCCTTAAAGGGCACAAACGCGGCGACGCGCAAATTACCGCCCGATACATCCGCGTGGGCGCGGTCGGTCACGGCGCCGTCGATGACAAAAGGCGTAAGGCGGGCAAAAGAAGTTAAGTCAATCTTATACACTTTGGTCGTAACCGTGCCCGTTTGCTTGCGCTGTGCGCCGGAGCCCTCATAGGCAGCGGTTGAAAAATCGATGTTAAACACGTACAGGGCTTTGCCCGCGGCGTACACGGTGTCATAGTCGCCATACAAGCCGATGTGCGCCGTATAATCGACTTTAAGCGTTTCAAGATGAACCGTCAGCACGACGATGAAGTTGCTGTGGTTTCCGCCCCCGGCTTCATAGTTGTGTACTTTTTTCGCGTCAATCTCGGCGGAATTGATTTTAGGAATCAGCGCGGATTTGTCTTCTTTGTCGACGACGCGGTAATGGATTGCCAATACCAAGCGGTTCCCGTCGAGCGCCCCCACAAGCAGCCTTCCCGTCACGCTGACCCCGCCGTCTTTGACTTCCTTAGGGCCGAGCCGGTCGGTGATGTCGTAAACGGTAACCGCCGTATTCCCCGAAACGCTGCCGACACAAATCAGCCGATTCCCGGAAAGGTACATCGCCGCCGGGGTAAGGTGTGCAAATTTCACGCTTGCGGTTTTGGTTTCGTCGGAAGCGTCCGTAATACTTAGCTCCGTATTTTGAAATTTATAGATATAGCCGTCAACGGTTTGGGTAGTCGCGCCCGCCGTATCGACGGGACTGCCGTTTTGCTTGGGTTCTCCGGAATAATTTTCAAAAAACTCCTCAAGTTCCGTCGGCACTGTCGAGGCGGTTCCGGGATCCTGCTCAATTCGCCGCACGATGTCGTTCTTTAAGCCGTCCCGCGAGCCCGTCAGCGTAAAAAACACGGGGAAAAACACCGCGCAGAACAGCACGGCGGCGACAACCGAGCTTGCCACGGCGATGCGGCCGCGTCCAAAAACGGAGCCGCTGCGCTTAACGTATTCCGGCGCACGGTCTTTTTTTGTCGCGGGAGAGCCTTGTCGCTCCAGTTCCTCCTCCATCATTTTGGCGGTCCTGTGCTTTAGGCCCTCGCTCGCCTGAACCTTATCTAAGGAGTTGCGGTAGGGTTTCATGTTTATTAACTGTTTCTCCTTGTATTTGCGATGGCTCGTTAAGATAACAGATAGCAGATAACAGATAACAGAATGCGGTTTATATTTATCATGATGAACCAAATACTTCGGATACAAAATACAAATCCGTCATTTTTCTGTTATCTGTTATCTGTTATCTGTTAACTTTGCTGTGATATGATTATTTTTGACGCTAACTTCCGTCTACCAGCAAATCTTTCAACTTCTCTCTTGCGCGTTTTAACCGCACGTATACCGTGCCGGCCTTTACCTTTAAGTTTTGGGCAATCTCCTCTACCGAATAGCTTTCGTAGTAATATAGGTAGATGATGCTGCGGTCAAACGGCGGTAGCAGGCGGATTCTGTGCATGACGTCGGATTCCTCTTTGTCGAGGCTGTACGCGTAAACGTCCTTTAATTCGACGGCCTTGCGTTTTGACGACTTTCTAAAATCCTTGCCCTTGTTGATCGCCACGCGGATCAGCCACGCTTTGAGGTGCTCGGCGTCGCCCGAAAGGCCCTCGGGGCGCTTCATTAGCGCCAAAAAAACGTCCTGCATAATGTCTTCGGCGTCCGTGCGCTGGCGCGTATAATGAAAGGCTACCCGAAGGACGGTATCCGAGTACAGATCGACTGCTTTGCGAATAAATTCTTTGTCCGCCTGGCTAACCGTTTGAGTGAGTCTCCCTTCATATGTAAATCGATTGAGAGGGCCAAAATCTTACACGTTTTTAAAAATATTTTTATGTAAGTTATGTAAAAAGTTAAAATTATTTTACATTTGACCGATTTTTTGGGAATAAATGTGAAAAATGGCCGATTTTTGATGCTTTCCGCCGTGTTTAATTACAACTTCCCATAATGTTAGTATAGCACAGCTAGAAAAAAAAGGCAACAAATTTTTTGCAACGAATGATTTTTCACTTGTCACTTGTCACTTGTCATTTACCTATTCGCTATCCTAAGCATATCGCCGCGCTTTAGTTTAAGGCCGGTTTTTAAAAAGAGCTTTTGCTGCACGAGTTTTGCGTCCGCGACGGGATTGCCGTCGGCGTCGAACAGGGCGTCGACAAGAAACGTTTTATTAAAATTTTCGTCGGGCGATAAAACCTCGAGCGCGTCGCCCGCGCGGAAGCGGTTCCGCTGCTCGATTTCGATCAAGCCGTCTTTTTCGCCCGTGACAAGCGCGACGAATTGCCGGTTTTGGATGGGGACGGAGGATTCGGAATTGATAGTGGGCTCGGGGTTCGGGATTCGGGGTTCGGGGTTCGAAGATCCCGTAGGGGTCGGACAATTCGGCTCATTAAAATAAAACCCCGTAAAATATTTGCGGTGCGCGGATTTAAATAATTCCGCATCTAACATCCGCAATTCCTCACTCCTAATTCCTAACTCCTCACTTGACTTATTTTCGCTACGCGAAAATAAGTCGATGGCGCGTCGGTAGGCGTTGACGGTGTTTGCAACGTAATACGCGCCCTTAGAACGCCCCTCGATTTTAAAGCATGTAATCCCGGCGGCACAAAGCTTGTCAAAATGCATCAAAAGATTCATATCCTTGCTGTTTAAGATATACGATCCGCGCGCGTCACCCTCTACGGCCATATACTCCCCTTTCCGGGATTTTTCGCGGATCTCGTATTGCCAAGTTGTCAGGGGGACGGAGGTACCTTGACCACCTTCTACAGACACACAAGTTTTTTGGCAGCTATCAAAAGTAGTCAAAATACCTCCGTCCCCCTGACAACTTTCGTATTCCCAGCGACAGCTTTGGGCGCACTCGCCGCGGTTGCCGGATCGACCCGCTAAAACGGCGCTTAAAAGGCAGCGCCCGGAGTACGCGACGCACATCGCTCCGTGCACAAAGGCTTCCAGCTCAACAGACGGCGGCAAAGCGTCGCGGATTTCGCGAATTTCGGGGAGTGTGAGCTCGCGGGAGAGCACGATGCGCTTAATCCCCTGCTCCGCCCAAAACGCCGCCGAATAGCGGTTGGTCGTGTTGGCTTGGGTGGACAGGTGAATCGGAATATTTGGCGCGAATTTTTTTGCCAACACAAAAACGCCCGGGTCGGAAATAATCAGGGCGTCAACGGAGATGCTTTGCAGAAATTTAAGATAATCGGGCAGCTCGGCAAAATCGCGGTTGTGCGCGAAGATATTGCACGCGACGTAGGATTTTTTGCCTTTACTATGACAAAGCGCGACGGCCTTTTTTAGCCCGTCCGGGGTAAAATTGCCCGCTCCTGCGCGCAAGGAGAATTGCTTTCCGGCAAAATACACCGCGTCCGCCCCAAAGTGCAACGCGGCTTGCAGGCATTCAAAGTCCCCCGCCGGCGCTAGGAGCTCCGGAATGAGGTCGGTATGTTGAAGTGTGCCTTTTGGATTTTTCATTTATCATCTGCTTTCACTGACCACTGATCACTCGTCACTGCCGTATCCCCACACTACCTCCGTCGAGCCGTTCCAAACCGACCCGAGCGTCATGCCCTCGGGCGTGGTGCGCAGCATACGGATGGATTCAAGCGCCGTGCAGTTAAGAAACGCATTACTGCCGACGGAGGTGACGGATGCGGCGATCTCTACACTCCCAGAAAGGGACACGCACCCGGAAAATGCACTGCTGCCTATCGCCGTAAGCCCTGTGGGCATCTCTATGCTTTTAAGCGCCGTACAGCCCTCAAACGCGTTGGCGCCGATGGAGGTCAGGCTTGCGGGGAGCGAAATTGTAGCAAGCGCCTCGCAATATCTGAACGCTCTGGTACTGATGGTGGTAAGGCCTGCGGGGAGCGCGACGGAGACAAGGGACGTACACCCGTTGAACGCGTTATTACCGATGCTTTTTACCCCGGCCGGGACGGTAACGCTTATAAGCGCGTCGTAACCAGCAAACGCCAAGTTGCCGATCGCAGTCACGCCGCTCGGAACGGTAAAATCCGTCCCGTCGTCAAAGTAGTGCAAAAACGTGTTGTCGGCAATCACCCATTTGTTGTGAAAATCCCAGGCCGCTACCTTTTCCTCATACGCGCTCCAAGCCGTCTTGTAGGCCTCAACCGCCCCCTCGCGCACTAAAATTCCCCGCACTCCGACACTAACGCCGAAGGTTCCGTCCTGAATGGCAGCGGGCGTATCGGAATGCATAATGACCAGCAAGTTATTGCAGCCGCGGAATGCCTGAACGCCGATTTGAGTCACGGAGGCAGGGATGTCGACGGTCCTAAGATACGGGCAATCATTAAACGCGGTATCGCCGATTGTCTTTAGCGCGTCCGGAAGCGTGACTTCGGACAGCTGTGTACACCCATAAAACGTACTTTGTCCGATGACGGTAAGCGCAGGGGACAGCTTAACGGTTTTTAAGGCGGCGCAGTAGTAAAACGCATAATCTCCGAGGCTCGTAACCAGGGGCGGAAACACAATCTCCGTAAGTGCCCGGCAATTGTAGAAAGCTCTGCTTCCGATGCCCGTCAGCGCGTCCGGCAGCAAAACGCCGTTCAGACTGTTACAGCCGTAAAACGCATTATTGCCGATGTCTGTCAGCGTGTCCGGCAGCAAAATATCTCTCAACTTGTCACGGCCGTAAAACGCATAATTGCCGATATGCGTTATGCCCTTTGGAAGCGTAATGGAGACTAAACTCAGGGAGGGCATAGAAAAGCTATTCATGAATGCGTTGTTGGCGACTTTGGTGACCGGCTTGCCCTCGTATTCGGCCGGGACGACGATTTGGGTAACGTTAGACGGAATGGTGCCGTGAAAAACCTCGTATTCCGCGCCGTTGTTAATTAACCTAAAGCCAAGGCCGGGCGTTCCCGGGTCGGAAAGCTGCGTCCATTTGGCGTAGAGCGTCGCATTTTGGGTAAGCGTGAGGGGGAATGCGGCCAGGACGGTTAATTCGGCATCGGTAAACCAGCCGCTAAAAGTGAAGCCCGATTTCGTCGGGTCGGCGGGCTTTGCGATTTGCGCGCCCGAATTTACCGTAATAGGAGCAACGGCGGAACCGCCGTTCGCGTTAAACGTAACGGTGAAGGTTATTACAGGATCCGGGGATTCGACTTTCGTATCGTCCTTGTAGGTAATCGGGACGGAAAAATCCGAATCAAGGTACATTACGCCGTCGCCGATTGCCCGCACCCAGAGTGTAAGCGTTGCGCCGGGCTCACAGGGCGGAATAGCGTATTGGGTGAAGCCGCCGTTATTGATTGCTGCAGCATTGTCTACCTGCACCGAATAGCCGCTTGCATTTGGCACGGAATCCCACGACAAAACCCCACCGCTGATTTTCAGGTTAACCGGCGTAGGAAGCTTTTGCGGTTCGGGTTGCTTTTTGCCGTCCCCGCCGCACGCGACAAGGCTCAGCGCAAGCAGCGCGATAAGCAGCGATAAAAATACAATTTTGACAAGCTTTTTCATAACAGGTTTTCTCCTCGATTTTTGCATATTATCGCTCTTTGAGCGTGGTTGCCGGTTTTTGCTGTTTGCGTTATCCACACGGCACCGCTCGACAGCGGCACAAGGATTTGGAGTGCACACATATATTATACGTTAGGACACAAAAAAGTCAAGCAAATGCGCATAAAAAAAAGAGCGCGGTGTTACGCGCCCTTTTGCTTGGTCAACATGCATGGTTTGTGCTCAAAAACGGCGCTCTTTTTCGTGCATTCGGGCGGATAGCGAGGCCGCCCCTACGGGATGTAAATTCCGTGAAAAACCTATTTAGAGCCCCCCGTGACAACCCTCAATCCTCTCGAACAAATGCACCTTGGAATGTTACTCCGATTCACGCATCGCCGTACCCGACATATTTTGATAGTATGACTCATAAAAAGCCAAGGAGAAACTCATTATGAACGAATGGATTGTCAGCATCATTATGTCGGCCGTTGCGGTTATTCTCGCATTTGTCGGCTACACGCTGTATGTTTTAAGCAAGGTTAAGCACGAAGCGGCGGGAGCCATACTCGACGCGGAACAGCCGGACAGCGACGGAAAGGAAAAGTTTAACGCTTGCGTGGGCAGTTTGATGAACCTAATCCCCTTAATCTGCAAATTAGTGATTACGCGCACGGCGGTCGAGCGCATCGTGCAGGCCGTTTTTGACAAGGTGGAGGCATACGCCAAAAAGCAAATTGAAAAGAAAGGCAAGCCTGCGCTGCCGGAAAATCCCGAAAATGCAACCAACGGGCTAACCTAGCATTCAAAATCCTCGGATTTAAAGTGATGGTAATACCGGCCCTTTTCGGCCGTGAATTTTAAAACGCAATAGTCGGGATCGGTGACGCCCAGCGGATAATACATCGTGTCGCCAATGTATCCGTATTTACTAACTGTTTTGGGTAAAAATTAACGCCAGAGGGTGAGGTATCATCACCCTCCGGCTGTGTCGTTTCAATGGTAGCGTTTTCAAATACATCTACCTTAACTTTACAAATCGTGTGTACACAGTCGGGATAAATTATTATACGGTCAATCACTTTTATAAGCATAGCACGTTTTTCTTGAATTGTCAAGGTGTCAAACCTTTGTTCCCAATCTTTATATTCGTCCCGAACCATTTTTCTCAACTTTATTTGACTTTCAAGGTCTGCTTCCGCGCTTTCTGCCGACTCGCGCCGCTTCGCTAATTCAACAAGTTCTTGTTTGCGTCAAAGTCCTAGTAGACAAACGAAATTTGTTTCTTTTGCTCTATCGCGGATATGAGGGTATCAATCGAATAGAAAATATGCTTGTTGCTGTGTTTTACGGAGTCAAAGCAGACGACGTTCTTCTTTAAGAGTTCGGCGCGGTGTTCTCCGGCAAGGTCGGCTATTTTGGCGACAAATTCCTCGGTTTTATCTTCGGGGATAAAACTTGCCGCCTGTACAGCGTCTATCAATACCTTTAATTCGGGAATTTCAAATTGACGGTCAACGACATAATAGCAATGACTTTTCTTTTTGTAGGTTTTAACCTCAAACCCGTGTTCGTTGAGCAAGCGGACATCTTCAAGCAAAGCGCGTTTTCCGACAGACACGCCCTTGCCCTCTAACATCTTTATGATTTTTGCCGTTGACAAAGGGTTGTCCTCGTCGGTATGACGGGACAGTAAATCGTAGAGAATAAGCAATCGGATTTTTTGTTCCTTGTTTATCGGCATAATTCTTTCTTTAAGATAATTCAAGGGACACGGAAAAGCGTCCCTTGAATTGTATGTCGGTTTAGTTTAGCGATTTTTTACAAACCTACGCCTTTTTCTTTTTCTTGACGGCGATAATAATAGTGAAAGCGACTGTAATAAACGCGGCGGAACCGGCGATTATCGCTATAAGTATGCCGACGTTCAAGCCGCCCTTGTTGTTTACGGTCAGAGTTATCGTTTCGGAAACGCCGTCGCTAAACTCCGCGACAAATATGTGAGTGCCGTTATCAAGCGTCTTTAAGTAACTTTCTTTAAGAGTGATTACCGTGCTGCCCTCGGTTACGGTGTAGTGGGAAGGGTCAACCGTTTTGCCGTCCAAAAGCAATTTAACAAATTTAGTATGGTCGGCGTTTATCGTTGACGAAGCGTTGCCGTTTCCGTCCCACGCGCCAAATTCGGCGGTAACAGAGTAGGTCATAAAGGGTATCGGCTTCGTTTCAGTTTCGCCGCAACGGGAGCAAATCCGCGTTTCCACTCCGTCCTCTGTTTCGGTAGGCGGCGTCGTTACAATCCAGTCGCCCCAATTATGCCCAAGCGCGGGTATCGTCACATCGAACGTAAAGGTCTGTTCGTCCTTTTCATAGCTGTATCTGCCCGTACCCGCCGTTTCGCAGGTCGCGGCGGCAGCCACGCCATAGGCATAGCCGTTATCCGTACCGAGTACCGGTAACGTGAAAGTTTCCGTATGCGACGAATCATGCGAACAGGCTCGGGTCAGCAAGCCTTCCGTACTTACGGTCGGAGCCGTAGTTACAACCCAGTCGCCCCAATTATGCCCAAGCGCGGGTATCGTCACATCGAACGTAAAGGTCTGTTCGTCCTTTTCATAGCTGTATCTGCCCATACCCGCCGTTTCGCAGGTCGCGGCAGCCTCTATTCCGTAGGCGTAGCCGTTATCCGTACTTAGTATCGGTAACGTGAAAGTTTCCGTATGCGACGAATCATGCGAACAGGCTCGGGTCAGCAAGCCTTCCGTACTTACGGTCGGAGCCGTCGTTACAACCCATTCGCCAAAAGAGTGAGCGTCGGGGTCAATCTCTATCTCCCGCGTTTCAGTATGCGCGGAGTTATGGACGCAAGTCCGTGTTTCCACGCCCTTTGCCGAGCAGGTAGCGGGGGCCGTAACAGACCACTCGCCCCAAGCGTGTGCGTCGGGGTTAATCTCTATCTCCCGCGTTTCGTAGTCCGTACAGCCCTCATAGGTGCAATACCGCCTTTCCTCGCCAACG
>Ga0123356_10001896_pt1 | contig 22682 bp, 19 predicted proteins | sample TergutEmb28metaG_2_FD_92546 | JGI IMG/M metagenome (GOLD analysis project Ga0123356, IMG submission 92546) | Embiratermes neotenicus P3 segment gut microbial communities from Petit-Saut dam, French Guiana - Emb289 P3 | ecosystem: Host-associated > Arthropoda: Insects > Digestive system > Gut ...
ACTTCAATCTCGCTTTCTATTTTTTTCGCTTTTTCTTTCAAAAGTTTTCACATCTCGGTTTTTTCGCTTATTTCGGCATTATCTCCGGTATTATCGAATTTAAGGTATTAAATCAGTTCGTAAAAATTAATTCATAAAATGAAAGGCTTTCGCGCATGGATAATAGCAACAAGGGTGAGATAGTGCTGTATCAGCCGAATGACGCAGTAGCGGTTGAGGTTCGGTTAGAAGAGGAGACCGTTTGGCTGACTCAAGCGCAGATGGTAATGCTGTTTGGAAGAGACCAATCTGTTATTTCAAAGCACATTCGTAACATATTCAAAGAGGGAGAATTAGAGAAAAATTCAGTATATGCAAATTTTGCATATACTGCCGCAGACGGTAAAATGTATAATGTAGAACATTATAATCTTGATGTAATTATTTCGGTTGGTTACAGGGTTAAATCGTTACAGGGCACTCTATTCCGTATTTGGGCTAACCGTATCTTGAAAGATTACATTCTAAAAGGCTATGCCGTCCGCCCCGAAATAGACGTTGCGAAATTATATGTAAACCACGAAAATAGAATTACTGAGCTTGAAAAAAATGTTGATTTTTTCATAAAAACGTCCTTACCGCCCAAAGAGGGCGTATTTTTTGACGGACAAATCTTCGACGCCTACATTTTCGTATCAAACCTGATAAAATCAGCAAATAAATCTATCATTCTCATTGATAATTGGGTAGACGAAACTATTTTGGTTATGCTCTCAGACCGCAAACCCAAGGTCAGCGCCAAAATTTATACCCAGCGCCGGCGAATTACTGAAAAATTACTGTTAGCATTAGAAAAACACAGTCAGCAATACGAGCAGGTTACTATTGACGCAGTGGAAAATGTTCACGACCGTTTTTTGATAATTGATAACACCGTTTACGCCATAGGCGCGTCAATGAAAGATTTGGGGAAGAGGCTGTTCGCGTTTTTTAAGATGGAGATAAGGCCGGATGAGCTTATGAAAAATATCTGTAAACAGGAGATAGAAGTATGATGGCTGCTGATATAATATTTGCGTCAATCACATTGTAATTTCAAAGCTTCGCTTTTCCGTATTTACCGTAATTATAGATCACATGATTAAATAAAGAAGCCCTGCCGGTCTACGCAGCCTTTTTATTCTTAAGCTTAAATACGTAAGCCATTATCTCAGCTACCGCCGTGAAAAATTCTACAGGTATGGGAAATCCCACTTCCACTTTGTCGTACATTGCGCGGGCTAAGGGTTTGTCTTCTACCATTGGGACGCCGTTTTCCGCCGCAATTTTTTTTATCTGCTGCGCTATGAGCTGCTTTCCTTTCGCAACTACTACGGGAGCGTCGCTTTTTTCCGGTTCGTATAGCAAAGCTATGGCGATATGGGTGGGGTTTGTCACTACGACCGTGGCTTTTGGAACCTCGCCCATCATGCGGCGGCGCGCCATCTCCCTTTGTAAAGCGCGGATACGCCCCTTTACCTGCGGGTCTCCGTCCATCTGTTTATTCTCGTCTTTAATCTCCTGCTTTGTCATCTTCAATTTTTTCTCATGCTCATAACGCTGGTAGCTGTAGTCAAGTATGGCTATTATAAGCAGTACGAGAATGATACGTATGAAAATATTAAACGTGGCTTTTGTTAAAAATCCCCATATTGTCATAACAGTAGTATCCGCAAGCATCACTAAAAGCTCATACTCAGCTTTTACAGTTATATATGCTACATAGCCTATAATACTCACTTTGAGGATACTCTTGACTAACTCAACAACCGTTTTCATCGAAAACTTTTGCTTGAGTCCTTTAAGCGGATTGATTTTTGAAAATTTAGGGATTAAAGGTTTAGTAGTAAACATTAGTCCTATTTGAAGTATATTGGCCATAAGACCGGCAAACATTATAGTGCCGGCAAACGGCAGAATAATCTTTATTAAAAAAACAATCGCCTCGCGGGCGAGTTTAAAGAGCTGCAGTTCACTCATCTCAGGATTAGCGGTAACCTCTATGCAGTAGCGGATGAAGCCCTGAATCTCCAAAAGCATCGCAGGCCCGGTAATGCGCAGAAGCAATATACCCAATAGCAGCACAAGCGCAGAATTAACTTCTGTACTTTTTGCTACCGTACCGTCCTTACGCGCGTCACTGCGTTTTTTAGCGGTTGGCTTTTCACTCTTTTCTTGTGCGGAATCTGCCATTTTTTACTATGCCATCATATATAATAATTTCCAGATATCCTGGATAAGCGCTTCGGACATTCTTCTGAAAAGTGATGTTACCATTGGCAATACTATGATTGTGGTTATCAGACCGAGTCCTATTTTAAGCGGTAGTCCTATAAAGAAAATATTCATCTGCGGGACGGTTCTGGCCACTATTCCAAGCGCAATCATCGTAAGAATAAGAACTACAAAAACAGGCGCGGCGAGTTTGAAGCCAAGAATAAAGATGTTGGCTACCAAGAGGGTAAAATACGCCACTAAGTTATCAGCCGGAAATACGGCTCCAAACAGCGGTATGATTTCAAAACTTTTCTGAATCGTTAATAGTAAAAAGTAGTGCCCGTTAAAAAGAAGGAAAAGGATTGTAAAGAGAATAACCTTGAAGTGGCCGATTACGGTAATTGAGTCTTCAGACATTGGATCAGTTAATTCAACAAACCCAAATCCCATCTGCGTATCTATCAGGCGTCCGGCAAAATTGACAGCCGTAAACAAAAAAGACGCTGCAAATCCAATAATAAGCCCAACCATCGATTCCTTTATAACAAGAAGGAAAAACAATCCGGCAGAAAAATTAACTGCGTCAATCTGCGGTAAACCTGTTGTTAACTGAACTGAAAAAAGCGCGCTTGTCAAAAGAAGACCGAGAGCGACCTTAATTTGAGCCGGAACATAGTTAGCGCCAAAAACCGGCAGCAGCAGAATCATAGTCATAACTCTAACGAACATAAGCAGAAAATACTGTATATGGTCAAAAGAAATCATTAACGCGCTAAGACTCATCGTATAATACCTATTTTAAAATAATAATGCAGAATGCAGAATGCAGAATTAAAAACATAAAAATTTAAATTAATTCTGCATTCTGCATTATTAATTCTGCATTATACAGCGTTCACCTCATAATACCTATTTGGCCTATAAGCTCAAAAAGGCCGTGTGTAAACTCTACAAGTTTAAGCGCCATCCAGGGCATAAGGAACATAAGTATAAGCGCAATTCCAACGAATTTTGGAATAAAAGTAAGCGTGGCCTCGTTAATCTGAGTAGTAGCCTGAAAAATACCCACGGCAAGACCTACAAAAAGCCCGGCGGCAAGCATCGGGCCTGCGACAAGCAGCACTGTAAGAAGCGCCTGACGGCCGATATCCATTACAAGCGCAGTTTCCATTTTTAACCCCGCCTCCCCTACCTGAATCCCACGACAAGCTGACGTACTATTAAATGCCAGCCGTCAACCATAACAAACAGTATTATCTTAAACGGCATAGAAATCATGGCAGGCGGAAGCATCATCATACCCATTGACAAAAGCACGCTCGCTACTACCATGTCAATCACTAAAAACGGTATGAACAAAATGAAGCCTATTATAAACCCCGTTTTAAGTTCGCTTATAATAAACGCAGGAACAATCACATTAAAAGGCAAATCATCTACAGTGCGGGGCGGCGGCATGCGGCTTATGCGCACAAAGAGAGCCACATCCTTCTCGCTTACCTGGCGCAGCATGAAATTGCGCAGCGGCTTGCCTGCTATGTCAAGAGCTTCGCGGAATTCTATATCCTGAGCCAAATAGGGCTGGAGAGCTTTTTCATTTATCTCTGTGTAAACCGGCATCATAACAAAAAAAGTTAAAAAGAGCGCAAGACCCACAAGAAGCTGGTCGGGCGGCAGAGTTTGCGTACCAATAGCCCGGCGCAGAAAAGAGAACACTATTATAATACGCACAAACGAAGTGGTCATTATAAGTATCGAAGGAGCAAGAGCGAGAATCGTAATAAGAAAAATTATCTGAAGCGTTACGCCGACGTCAGCTGGAGCGCTGCTGCTTCCTACAGAAAAAGAGATGCCGGGAATTCCCTGCGCGCATAAAGCGCTGAATAATCCAACTACAAGAATAGAAGCCGCCAACGCCGCCGTACGTAAAGGAGAAAATACCGCGCGGATACGTGGCTTTACACTCAAGTCTGATTGCTCAACATCCGATACAGACACAGGGGAACTACATTCAAGCTTATGAGACTTATGAGAGTTATGAGAATTACGGGATTTATGAAAATTATGAAGCTTATTGAGCATTACTATTTTTTCATCTTTCCAATAAAGCTGTTAAACGCCTCTTTAAAATTCATAACGGAAGCGCCGCTTTTGTTGGAAGCAATCAGGTCTATCGCCTTCTGCCCTTCAATTTTTTCAAGCAGCACCATACTCTCAGGCGTCTGGCCTAAAAGATAGACGGTATCCGCGACTCTTATAAGAACCGCGTTTCTGTTTTGTCCGAATGGGAGCACCTCAATAATATCCATACTCCCGCCGCCGCCCACTTTTGACGTGCCCACAAAACCTATCTTGCGTATCAGCCACGCTGCCGCAAAAATAACTATGAAAATAACCGCAAGATAGCCAACCATGCGAAGTATTATAATCGCGTAGTTTTCCGGCTGCGCATAAGGTATCGCAGGGAGCGGTTCATCTATGCCGGCAGCTGCGAATGCGGTATCATCGTAACTTTGCTGACCGCCTAAAAGGTTGCTGAATTTAGCGTCAAATTCCGACTGCTGGCTGAATGCGGAAAATGCGGCGAGAAATACAACTATTGAAAAACATCTTAATACATGAAATTTATTCACCCATCCTCCCAAACTAATTATCCCGGATTTTCATCATCCCCCGCGGGTTGAAACCTGCAATTTACCGCGTACAACGTCCAATGGCCACACCGCCCAACCGCCACACACGCAGGGCGGTGCCCTGCGCTATTTGATTGCAGGGCTTCACCCTGCTGCCGGAAAAGCGGGGCCTGCGCATCTCTACCTTAGACTCTTTATTCTGTCTTCTGCCGGTATTAATGATACTATTCTTATGCCGAAATTTTCGTCTATGACTACTACCTCTCCTCTTGCTACCACTTTGTTGTTGACAAGCAGGTCAACCGGTTCTCCTGCCATTTTGTCTAATTCCACAATGGAGCCGGGGGCTAATTCGAGAATCTTTTTGATTGACAAATCTGAGCGGCCCAATTCAATGTTAATTTCGAGTTCAACGTCAAGCAGAAGCTCTATGTTGTCTTTAGGGCCGCTGTAGCCGCCTGTGGCCGGGGGCGCGGTGAAGCCGCCGCCAAAATCGGTTGTGCCGAAACCACTGCCGCCGCCAAAAGCGCCCATGCCGCCTGAACCTGTGCTGAAATCTGCGGTGGAGAGATTTGTAAGCGCGTCCATTTCCGCCTGACTTATACCGACGCCGCCGCCGTTGCCCCCCGCGGGAGCAGGCGATTTCTTTTGCAGAATATCATTCGCAAGAGCTTCTGAAAAAAGAAGCGCAACGTCTGTTTCGCCTGTTCCCTCAACCGAGAGTTTGGCAAATCCAAGTTCCAGTGAAGCTGACGGAAAAGCGTGAGCTCCGGCGTTGGGGCCGTCAAGGTCTACTACGTCTACATTTTCGGCAGATATCTGCGCGCCGATTTCTGCGCCGAAAGCTGTTTTAAACGCGCCTACCACATTGTTAAGAAGCTCGCCTATCGCGTCTCTGTGGTCGTCTGAATACTCGGCGTTTCCATCCCCCATCATCATAAGGTCTGAGAGTACAGCCGCGTATTTTTTGTTCATTATAAGAAACATCTCGCCGCTTAAACCAGATGAGAAAGCAAGCTTAAGAGAGAGCGCGCCGCCTGTTACCCTCTGCCACACGGCGCCCATATCACCCTTTGTACACGGTTCAGAAGCAAATACGACCTTCTTGGAGACTACAGACGTTACCACGTCTCCAGCCTTTTCACAGAAAAGCTGAAATACGGGAGTAAGCACGCCGCTGCGGTTACTGCCGCCGCCCGCTGCCGCCGCCTCGCCTCCGCCGCCTGAAGGCCCGCCAGAGGCCATCATACCAAGCAGACTGTCAATTTCGTCCTGCGACAAATGATCACTCATTGCAGCCAGGCACCTCCTGTTCCAGTATTTTTGTAATTTTCACAGCTTTTTTGCGTCCGATAAGCCCCGCGCGTCCCGCCATTTTTGTTTTGTTGCCAACCTGCACAATAAGGTCGCTCTCATAAGGCTTGTCAAGACAGATAACGTCTCCCCTCTGCAGCTGCAAAAGGTCTCTTATGGTAAGCTTCGTATTTCCGATAACTGTAGAAAGTCCAAGATTAACGTCGCTGAGCTCCTGCTCCATAATTTCGCGCGTCTCTGAAGTAGTAGTACCCTGAGAAGACATCCAGCTCTCACCCGAAAGGTTATTAATAACGCTTTCAAGCACCATATACGGAAAGCAGATACTCATAAGCCCGGAAGCGTTCTGCATGCGCACTTCAAGCGAAATCAGAATAACCGTTTCGTTTGACGGAGCTATCTGCACAAACTGCGGGTTTGTCTCATAAGTCTCAATTTTAGGATTGAACGCGCCGATGTGCTCCCATACCGTACGTAAATCAAGAAGACCGCGCTGCACTATCCGGTTTATCACGTTTTGCTCTATAAGAGTAAGCTCCCGGTTAAGCTCAACCGGACGGCCAAGACCGCCGAACAAGCGGTCAATAATAAAAAACACAAGCGACGGGTTAATTTCAAAAATCGCAAGTCCCTCAAGCGGTTCCATGCGGAAAACGTAAATACAGCTGGGGCTTGATACAGACATTAAAAATTCTGAGTATGTGAGCTGGTCAACGCTCATCAGTTCAATTTCAACAAAGGTGCGCAAAAAGTTTGTTAACGATGTAGAAAACTGGCGCGCATACCCTTCGTGAAGGTTCTGCAGAGTGCGCATCTGGTCTTTTGATACACGGTCGGGGCGTCTGAAATCGTAAAGCGAGAGCTGCTTGTCGGGATCGTCCATCTCATCCGGATCCTCCATAACAGGCATACTGCTCATGCCGCCGCCGCTGCCGCCGCCGCCTATTCCCTCATCGGCAAAACTGCCCGAAGAGACCGCGCTCAACAGTGCATCGACTTCATCTTGAGAAAGTATATCGGCCAAAGCGCACTACTCCCGTGATTACTGTATAGACAAGGCGCGCCTTGTCTCTACTGAATAATATAGTCCTTAAAAAACACGTCGCGTATCTCCCCCATTCTTGGCGGGAGAGAGTTATTTATAAGCCGTACAAGGTCTTTACGTATCTTATCACGCGCCTGAGGCTCAGTTACTTCCATTAAAGTAAGCCTTGACATGTGGTCTATAAGCATATCCTTATACTTGGGCGCGCGGCGTCTGAGTTCTTCTCCAAGCGCCTTATTTTTTCCGTCATACTCAAATATTATCGCGCACTTGATAAACCGCTCGCCGTCCGTTCCCGCGATATTCACAGTCGCCTCAATCGGCATATCGTCCGTGAGGTCGCCCATCTTTGTCGCAGCTTCCTGCGCTACGCGAAGCGAATCGTCCGCAAGCTTTGCAGCCCTCGCCTCTTCGTTGACCGGCTTCGGTACTATAAAATATACGATTACCGCCTGCGCCGCCACAATAGACAAAAGGATAATAATGAGCACAAGTTTGTTTGAGCCCTTCTCTTTTTTGCCCTCTGCGGCTCCGTCAGCCGCGCCTTCCGCGGGCTTTTCTTCCTCTTTTTTTCCTTTTTTGTCTGCCATTACGAAACCTCCTGCTTATTGTTGGTGCCGATAATTATCAGCCCTCACACCCATTTAATAATTTACCGTAAATGATTCCGATTCTCTTTTTTGTACGTAATCTACAAATATCTCTATACGCCTGTTTGACCTTCTGCCTTCGGCTGTGGCGTTTGAAACTAACGGTCTGTGTTCGCCGTAACCTATTGCGCTCAGGCGCGCCGGATTTATGTTTCCTCTTTGAGACATAAACCGCACGACATTTAACGCACGCGCAGCGCTCAGTTCCCAGTTTGAAGGAAACTGCGGCGTGTTAATCGGTACGTTATCCGTATGACCCTCTACCCTTATGTTGCTTGTAGGCGCAGCGTTGATAACATTGGCGATATCGGATAATGTTGCGTAAAGACTGGGCTTTATGTCCGCGCGTCCTACGTCAAAACCTACAGGGTCGGCGATTTTTATCGCTATGCCGCTCTCTGTTACCTGCACCTTTATGGCATCCTCTAAATTTTGCTCCTCAATTTTTTTACGGATCTGTTTTGCGGCCTCTATTGACATGCGCTTATTCTGCTGGTCTCCGCCCATCTTGGGAACAAATACGTCTTTAGTAATAAGAACCGACGGGAAAGATTCCAAAACCCCGCTGAACGCGTTTTGAAAAGATGACGCCGCGCTGTTGAATTTTGCGGGGTCTATGGTAGACATTGACAAGAGCAGAACGAAGAAACAGAGCAGGAGCGTACAGATGTCGCTCCACGTCATCATGTAGGCGGGTGTTCCCTGTCCGCCTTCCTGTTTCTTTTTTCTTTTTTTGTCTGCCATAATAACACCTGAATCAAAGTCAAATACAAGGGGGGAAGTCTCCCCCACGCTCCAGCCAAAAAATTAAACAAAAAGACGTTTAATTTTTTGTCTTCCGCTACCCCCTCTGCGGGGACACCCCGCAACGCCCCGCTACCTTAGCCCCCCTAACCCCCCAAGGGGCTCAGAGAAAACCGGTACTACAAAAAACCATCTTATTTTTTCCCATCCTTCATGGCGGCTAACCGCAGTGATGGTTCGAGGAATGAAGTCAGCTTCTGCTCTACGATACGGGGGTTATCTCCCGATTGAAGCGACATTATTCCCTCAAGCATCAGTTCTTTTATTAATAGTTCTCTGGCTGAGTAGTTTTTTAGTTTTTGAACAATCGGTATACAAAACATGTTAGCCACAACAGAGCCGTAAAATGTCGTGATGAGCGCGACGGCCATGTTCGGGCCGATGGAGTCGATATCGCTCAGGTTTCCAAGCATTAGAACAAGACCGACCGAAGTTCCCATCATACCGAACGCCGGAGCCATGAATCCCATAAAGTCAAAAATTTTCGCTCCCTCTTCGTGGCGGCTCTCGGTAAAAGCTATGTCTGTCGATAAAATATCCTTGATGAGGTCAGGCTCTGTTCCGTCAACCGCGAGCTGGAGACCTTTCTTTAAGAAATCATCTTTGATTTCACTTGCGCGGGATTCAAGCGCAAGTATACCCTCGCGTCTTGCCTGTTCCGCAAACTCAACCAACTGTTTTATCACGTCAACCGGAGATTTAACATTAACAAAAAATACATTCTTCATAACCCCCATACTCGCAAGCACCTTTGAAGCGGGAAAAGCCGCGAGAGTCGCCGCGGAAGAACCGCCAAGCACGATGTATACAGACGGCAGGTCAATAAAAGCGGCCAGGTTTGCAGGCCCAATAGCGAAAAACATCAGAAGCGCCGCAGTACCCATACCAATAATGGTAGCGAAATCCATTCAAACCAGCTCCGGTTAAATGTCAAATGTCACAATTATATGCAAAGACAGGGTATGCCCCGTCTCTCTACGGATTAGGCTGCTTGTCAATCACCTGCAAAGCCTGACCGCATAGCTGCTTATATTTTATCGTCTTACGGACAATGTCCTCTAAACTGTTACGGACAATTATCTTTTTTCCGGTAGTAAGAGTAAGCACAGTGTCGGGGGTAGACTCCATAGTCTCAATCAAATCAGAATTGAGAACAAATTCGTCGTTGTTCAGTCTCCGCAAAGCAATCATCTTTCTCCCCTTCCGTCCGGTGTCCTGTCAACTAATAATTATACATTATATGTAGGTTGACATTCAAGTTTTTAGGTCAAAAATAGGGTCGGGCTTATTTGCCCGACCCCATTCAAAATGCGTCCCTGCATTAGTTTACATCATTGTACGGGCGAACTTTCCTTGTTCGCCCTTTTATTGCGTCCCTGCAATATCAGTTACTACCTCACAAGCTGTACAAGCTCCTGGAGCATGCTGTCGCTTGTTGTGATTATTCTGGCGTTTGCCTGGTAACCGCGCTGGATTGTTATCATGTTCGTGAACTCGGTTTCGAGCTCTACGTTTGACATTTCCAACGCTCCGGGCTTGATGGTTGAAGGTGTACCTATTCCAGGCTGGTGCAATACTGCCTGACCGGAGTTAGGAGACACCGCAAACATACTGTTACCGGTCTTGAGAAGACCTGCAGGGTTATTGAACTCGGCAATCATTATCTGCGCTATAGCCTTTGTAATACCGTTTGTGTACTTGCCGGCTATCTCACCGCGTTCGTCAATGAAAATCTCCTCAAGTTTTCCCATCGGGTAACCGTCCTGAGCCTTAAACTCCGTAGTTGTCGGGCTCTTGTACTGAGTTATACCCTCTTTTGAACCGGGTGCGCCGGAGTCTATTCTAATGTCAACCTGGCTTGAACCGTTCATTGGGTCAAAACGGAATGAGTTTGTGTTGTCATCAAAAATAAAGGATGATGGTGTACCGTTAACGCCGAAGATTATCTTTCCGGTGTTACCGCCCAAAACTCTCTGCTCGCCTGTCATGGTGATTTCCCACATCCATTCGCCCGGTTCCTGAAGAGGAATGAATGTTGTAACCATAATGTGTTCAGCGCCTGACTCGTCGTAAACCTTACCTTCAATTCTACGAATGTCAGCGTCTCTTGCATTCTGAACTGTAGCGAACTGCATGTTTGTGCTGAAAGCTGTCGGCGGCGGCGGGTCACTTATGTTGTTATCCTTTGCCATGACGGATAGACCTTCAAGTTCAAAAGCACGTCCCGGCATACCTCTTAGAACTATTGAACCGAGAGGAATTGTTTCATCAAAACCGTCGCCTGCTTGCTTTATAGAGATAGATGGACGCTGATAAATCGTACCGTCTGTAGGCGGCAGATTGTAAGAGTTTTGCATCTCTGTGAGCAGGTCTTCAAGCGTGAGTTCGTCGTTATATTCCAAACCGCCTCTGCGGCTTCTTGCGCCTATGGTTCCGCTTATGTTGATTTCGTCGCCGTCTTTGAGGTTAAGCTGCTGACCCTTGGCGTTGAAAATGTCTGCAAGCCTATCATCTGTAGATGCAGGGATTAAAATCCCGCCGCCGTTAGAGACACCGCGGGAGCGGTTGGCAAGGTGGGGAACATCCATCCATATATTAGGCGGATTAGGATTAGGAGGACTAGGCTCGCCGAGAGGATTTAAAGGATTCGGCACCTCAACATTTTGAGTGGCATTAATGCTGTGTATGGGCTGAGGGAAGCTGAAAACATTAGCTAAATAACCGCTGCCGGGACGGGAAGAACTCACTCCAAAACGTGGAATTGAGAATTCGCTACTGCCCGGCATCGCACCAGTATTGTTGGTTATTTGAAAACTGCCGTTAGTATCGTAATCAATTGTTATAGGGCCTCTTACAGACGGCGTGTTGTTCATGCCACTGACATAACTGATTACACGGGCGTTCATCATGTCTGTTTTTTCTTTATTTGACAAATCTCCTGAAAAATCAACTGATTCCAGCGCATTGAGATAGGCTTCCATCGCTCTGCGGAAATCGTCAAGAGTACGGCCTACTAAAGGATAATTAACATGAGGATAGTTAGGGTCGTCCACAGGGAGAACTTCACTGTCACGCAAAACCGTAAACTTGAAAGCAGGAAAACTCTTGTCGCCTGTTTCCATTGTTATAACATCGCCGCCTTTGATTCCGAGGCTGTTGCCGGCGTCGTCAAAAAGCGAGGTAAGCAAAGTACGGTCGGCAATAGACTCAATCTGCTCAGCCCTTTGTTCAGCTACTATGGGACGCAAGACAGCAAGATCCGCTTCCATCTGCTGGATAAGACCCACAGGATTACCCGATATATCAAAAGTTGGATTCCACAATTCATCAATTCTATCCTGTTTTTCAAAAATTGCTTCTACTAATCCATTCTGATAAGCAGGAAGAGCACCACCACCTCTCTCTATCCTCAAACTTTCTTCTTGGGCAGTCAACCTGGTTACTTCGTTTGTCAACCATGTTGTCCGCTGGGTTACCAACCCATTGTACGTAGAAAGAGCATTGTTAAATGCAGCTAACTGGGCAGGACTTCCATTAGAGGTTACATCTGCAATATGTGCAACTATGCTGGCGTGCACAAAAGGCACAGAACCTGCGGGCGGGTGAATATCATCCAATATAGCCTGAAGAGTTGCTCTAATATTATTAATTGCAGTGGTATTCATCGAATCAGGGTCAGTAAGTTCAGCTTCATAATCGGTGATAGTGCCGGGAATAACTGCTAACAATCCATCTATTTCTTCAATTCTCTCCCGATTCCGCACTATATCAGAACGCAATCTTTCTATTTCTCCATAATCTCTTGCTATACTATTTTCTAATCTTGTTACCTGATTCGCAGCTATAAAATTTTCAGTTATAGTAAGTAAATTAGGGAAATCAACAATATTCAACACTTCCGACAACGCCGCCCCAGTCCCCATAGCCGCACTTCTCAAAAAGCTGTTAGTATGAGTAATAGTCCCCTGCTCCTGAGAATCACTGTTAAGGTTACATCCAAACTGCACTTCAGTAGTAGCGCGCGCAGGAGCTTTCTCACCCCAGGGTATTCTAAGGTCGCCAATACCAGTCCCGGCGCCATAGTTACCGAAAGTATCAGCCATCTTACCCTGCAATCTCCAGCCTGTTGTCGGGGATACCAGATATCCTTCAGCATCCAAATGTAAACCGCCGTTACGGCTGTAGAAAGTACCGCTTCCATTTGAGAAAGCAAAATAAGCTCTACCTTCAATCGCCAAATCGGTGATTTGACCTGTAGTCTGCATATTACCCTGTCTTAACATAGTATCAATAGAACCGATAGACGTTCCAAGACCGATTTGCAGAGGGTTAGTACCGCTCTGATTACCGGCGGGGCGTGACGGCCCCTGAAGCATCTGAGCCATAGATTCTTTGAATGTGGCTCTTCCTGATTTAAATCCGATTGTATTTACGTTTGCGATATTGTTACCGGTAACGTCTAAGGCTACCTGATGACTGCGAAGACCGCTGATACCTGCATAAAGTGAACGTACCATTTGCTTAAACTCCTTAGGTTTTGACACCTCGGAATAGAGCAAGGCAATTTGAACCGCGTCAGTAGGTCGGCGGTTCGGGAGCATCCTGTTTTTTAGAGCTTAGAGCTTAGTTCTAAAAAAACTAGGTCCTGCTTGTTTTTAGCCTGCTATAACCGTGCTGTCTATGTTTGTGAAAACGTTATCTTTAATACTTTCTCCATCCATTGCCGTGATTACTGTTTTGTTAGGGATATTCACGATAAATGCGAGATCCTTGTTTACGAGTATTAAGGAATCGCGCGCGCCTTTACTCTGCGCCCCTTCAACAGCTTTCTCAAGTTTACCCATAATATCAGGCGTCATCTCAATATTTCGGCTTTTGAGCCTTGAGGATGCGTGCGCTGAGAATTTGAGTTCTTCCGTAACTTTCGACTTTAAAATATCACCGAACGACGTGCCTTTTACCGCGGTTCCCTGTTCACCTGTTACGGGTGTCCCTGGAGTTTGGGTGCGCTGGACTAATCCTGCGCGGCTTGCGATTATCCGGTTTTGAATATCAGCCGAATTTTTGTCTATTGGGTTCATCATAATATTAGCTCATCCTTAAGCTTTCGGCGTCGAAATATCCATAACGTCGCTAAGTGCGACTTCTCTGCCGTTTACTCTGAGTTTGAAGTCTCCAGTGAGACTCGTCAGACCTTCAACTATACCCTCGGTATAGGCATACAACCCCGGATTTTTATCCGAGCCGACAATATTAATTCTGTACTCGCCGACACCGGCTTTTTCTCCGCCTTCTGTAAGTCCGTCCCAGAAGATAAGAAGTTTGCCGTCGGAGCCTGCGACATCTTTTAAGGTTTTCACAGTGTTGCCGCTTGCGTCTTTAATCTCCACAGTTACCTGCTGGTTTACAGCCGCCTGAATGTGAATACCGTGTTCTTCGTTCTCTTTCGCTCCGTACACTATGCGTTCGTGGCGCGCCCGGATAAGCTTGCCCATAAGCGCCAGAGCGCCTGACTGAGCCGCGTGTCCTTCATCGCCTCTTGATACGTCAAGAAGTTCGCCGATAGAGATTTCGCGTCCTTCTACCTTTACCAAAACGCCTGACGGAGTAAAGCGTACGCCTTCTACTACAGCCTGTGCAAATGAGTAAAGCGAGCTGTCTTTATCCTGACCCTGCACTTCGATAAGATATCTGCCGTTCTTCAAGGTCTGACCGGAGTTATCTTTACCGTCCCAGTTAAACATGGCGGAGTTTTCAGCGTCTTTTTCTTTGACTTCAAAGGTTCTGACAACTTTGCCGTCAGAGTCTTTAATGTCAACCGTAACTTCGTTTTTACTCCCCAGATGCACTTTGATGGGCAGTATGTCCCCATCTTTGCCTTTCCATTCAACGGCGGGTTGAAGCATACGTACTTCTTTACCGATAAACGAAGCGGCCGCAAAGTTCGAGATTGACTGAGACGCAATAATCTGGTAGCTAATGTTCTCATTCATCACGTCTTCAAGACCTTTAATGGCTCTTTCCGTGTTTTCAGCTGTTTCAAGCGACCTGAACTGCGCGAGCTGAGAGACGAACTCAGTGTTTTCCATAGGGCTCAAAGGGTCTTGATACTTTAACTGTGTCATGAGTAACATGAGAAAGTCACTTTTACCAAGTTCCTTCTGACCTTTCCAGATATCACCGCTCATATCGCCAGTATACTTTACGCTCTCGTGGTCAATAGAGAAGCCGTCTTTCCCAAGCATGGCGCTTACGGAATACGGTTCGCTTGACATCATAAGATTTGCTGCGCTTGCGCTTATTGTGCTCATTTTACCCACCTCCTTTCGTTAGTTAGTAGTGAGTTGTTAGTTATGTAACGTATCTGAGCTTCGGATCGTTCGGAGCCCCAGGTAGGAACCTGGGGTTACCAAACGTGCAACCCCTTCGGGGTGCGGAAAAATATCATACAAAATACTCGAATGTGTTATTGCCGTAACGTCTTCCTGTGTCTGTGCCGAATGCGTTTATGAAGTCAAAGGCGCCTTCTTCGCGGCCTTCGGCCTCTCCGTCAATACCATTTTTAGAGCGTTTTAGATTCGCCATTGCTGCCATTTCACGCCACATTTGCTGACGGTCGGCGTCTGTTCCTACGTCAACGCTTAGTTTTGCTGCGTGCAGGTTTTGCTGTTCGAGCGCGTCTTTTAGCTGTTGGAAGTGTTTTTCAACAATTGCTTTTACCTGTTCGCTTTCGACAAGCATTCTTGCGGTTACCTGGTCGCCTTCTACCCTTATGTTCATGCGCACTTCACCGAGTTCCTGCGGGCGCAGTGTTATGCGCATTTCGTGTACGCCGTTGCGTACTGCGATTTGGAGCTTCTCGGTGATTTGTTCGATAATCGCCTGCTGGTCTACACGTGACAAAGAAGAAAGGGCTTTTTCTGCCGCGTCAACCGCTTTTGCGGCGTTTGCCTGTGTATTTATTTGCAGCGTATCCTGTGAATCGCTGCTTTCAGCGTCGGCGGACGTTTCCGCAAGAGCAAGATTTGCAACCCCATCAGCGCTGCCGCTTGTCACATTGACAGTATCTGCCTGCTGTGAGAACATTTGAACACCGCTTTGAACCGGTTGAACCGAAGTTTCAGCGGTTAAGTTTGTCTGCTGCAGAGCTGATGGGACGTTTGCAAGTTCTGTATAGCTTACAGGAATCTGTGCGCTTTCCGAAACCGCCGGTTTTACATTTTGCTGAAGATAGGATGTATTCAAAGGCGCAGAAGCGGATTCTTTTTCTGAAATATTCGCGTTTGCGTTCTCCTGTTTGTACATAGACCTCATCGCGTCGGAATCAACAGGAGTTAGATTGGCGGCTGTCGTCTGCTGAGAGATGATTTTTCCCTGGTCGCTTGAATAGCCGGCGGTTTTTTGTTCAACTGTAACTGCAATTTTATCATCAGCCGTCCACTCTATTTTGGAGCCGTCCATCTTAAGCTGCGCAGGGTCTATGGCCTGCGGGATGTATCCGGCTGTTTGCTTTTCGGCAGTATTTGCGTTGACAACCGGGCTGTCAGTTACGTTAACGGTTGTGTTGACATTCGGGCTGTCTGTCTGATTGACAACTGCGTTTTGTTCCTGACCGGCCTGAGATTTTTCCCAAAGGTCATACTTGTCAAGAAGCGCGGCAGCGGCGCTTCCTTGATTTTCTTTTATAAAATCATGAAAAGATTCACCGTTAAGAGCCATAATTTCAAGTATTTTAGCTATTTTTTCAATAGTCTGCGGCATTTCTCTTGCCGGCAAGACGTGTATTTTGGACTCCGGTTCAGATGGCGCATTAAGCGGCGGTTCTTCTGAAACAGGCTTTTGGTTGATAACCGGTCTGTAAACCGCAGTTCCTTCCAACGACAATTCGCCGGACGTCCACAGGACTGACTTATGAAGAATCTCACGCGCCTGAGCTTCAAACGCTTCGCTGTCAGCCTGCTTTTTTGCATTTTCGCTTACCGTTTCCAAAGCGTCTTCTGCATCTTTTGTTACTTTGGCATTTTTCTTTGCTTCAACAACTTTCACCGCTTCAACATTTTCAGGTGTGAACAAAGGAATCGGTGATTGTTCGGCATTACTGTTCGCCGCTATAAAGCTCTCCGCTTTATCAACTACGTCAGGAGTAAATTCCTGAACATTCAAAGTTACGGCTGTCTCATCGTGATTTACCTGAGATTCATTTGTTTCAGCTTGTAAAGCGTTATTCATATATGTATTGGCAAGAGACTCTTCCGCCCCCAGGCGTTCATTCTCTGCGCGGCTGTGCGTCTTATTATCAGATTCATTTCGTCCGAGAGCTTTATGTTTGGAAGCGTTCCCCAATGCCTGCGGCTTGCCGCTCTCCTGCGGTTCGCTGAACTTTTTGACTTCGTCTCCAAAGCCTGCAGCTTCACCTGCCGCTTTAGCGTGGTCAGGTTTGGCGTTGTCTGCCCGGCGGTTGATTCCGAGCTTATCTCCGGCTGTGACGTTCATCATCTCTTTCATCGGTTCTCTTGTCTCCTGTCTCCCTCCCCGGGTTGAAACCTGGGGTTACTAAGCGTTGCACCCCTTTGGGGTGCGGAAAAATTATCTATCGATAATACTTCTCATGTACCTCTCATAAGTCTTGTGATACGGGCTGCTTTTTCCGTAGTTAGAGACGATACTATTTTTGCCCTCTGACGGTCGTCGTTAATGCTTGTCAATATAGAGGTGACCTGTACGTCAGGGAGTGTTTCGAGAATTCCGGCGGCTTCTGCGGGTTTCATTGCGCCGTAAAGCCGCGCGAGCTGTTTATACCGCGCTTTTTCTGCGTCGGGATTAACCGCAAGCTTGGTTTCAAGCTGTTTTCTTTCGTTAACAAGTTCTGTTTTGGAACCTTCTATACTGTTTTGAAGCATTTCAAGACGTTCCTGTATCTCAAGAAGCCTTTCGCGCTCACGCTGAATTTCCGCCCGCTCCTGCAGCATGGCCTGAAACACTTTTGAGTTCTCGGCAGAGAGCGAGTCGCGCCGTTTAGTATGCCTGACCTCTTCCACTTTCAAATCCAAATTTGGATCTTCCTTCGGGAACCCATACTCAAGACGCAGCGAGCCTGTATAAACAAGCATCCCTACATACAAAATGGGGAAGGTGAGAAGTGTCACCAAGATGATTGCGATGAAATCATTTTTACGCATGACTATCCTTTTTTCGTTCCGGTACACTTGCGGTTTTTCCGCACACGCAGAAATATATGCAATAGGCGTGCCACATTTGTTAAAAATTAAGAACTGGCGATGTAATTTGTTGAAAATCAATGTGTTGTGCGGGATTTATCTTTGGGGATTAAGAGAGGGCAGGTGTGTGGGCTGCAGGTACGGGGGATTTTTTTGCCGGATGGTGGGTAGATGTTGCCCATTGTCTGACAGTGTTTTTATATCCCTACCCGAACCTTATACTTCACAATCACCTCTTTGTCCTTAGGCACAGCCACGTCAAAGCGCATGGTGTTTGCGTCTATTTTTGTGTGTTTGTGGGTAGATTCGGTTATCTCCCAATTGCCGTGAGCGGATTCTATTACGCCGAGGGTGACATTTTCATCTTTACGGTTGCGAACTTTTATCTCCCATTCGGTTTCTGTCTGCCGTGAAGTTCTCTGCGTGAAATTAAGCTGTTTGCGCTCTACTACTATGTCAAATACTTCACCGACTTTTAAACGCACATTTTCATCTTTTGGAGTATGATCAATGCGGTCTTCGCCTATAAACTGCTGACGGCCTTTAGCATCCGCTGTGTAAAGGCGGACAGTTCCCGCGGGCAGAGGATTACCCAAACGGTTCTCTTTTGTATTTTTAAAGGAGATATACGCCATTACAGGCTGTTTGGTAAATCCGTCAACTCCTTGTTGTACAAAATGCCGTCCGGAACGCCCGGCGGCTGAGGTGATATACTCTCTTTCTATAGCGAGTCCGCGTCCTTCAAGGAGATTAATCTGCTTTGTCTGATTATCTTTGATTGTTGTGGGGCGTTCGAGGTCGTACATTTTATATTCAAATACGTCTGACTGCTCGAATTGGGGAGCGCCGCCATACACTGCATCGTTCACAGGCATAACGCGGGAACCACGCGCTTTCATCATCTCCGGCTGAACCTGATTGACGTTTCCCGCAACCAGTTTGAGTTTGGCGTTTTTGTAAGCCGCGCCGCTGTTGTTATTTACAGTTACCCATCCTGAAATATCGGCGGATGGTTTTGTATCAGACACAACAAATACATAATCCGCGCTCCAGTTGAGTCCCTGTGTCAGATAGGAGACTTCCAATTGATACTCGCGGGCGGTTTTACTGCGGTAGAGCCATGAGAGGGTCGGACGGCTTATAAGATTATCGGGTATAGATGGCAAAACCTTTGTTCCCGGATGTCCAAGAAAAATTTCGTTGCCGATTTTGTAAACCTCTCCCCCGCCGCCGAATCCCTGATTGAACCCTGAGCTTAAAAGCTCCGCTTCAACAACAGTTTTGCGGTCTTGGTACTCATTCCAGTCAACAATTTTTATCTTTTTACCGACGTATTTGTCAAGAAGTTTTTGCTGGCTTATCAGATCATACTCATAATTTTGTTCAAGTATAGTGAAATCGCTTGCGTTAGAGAGCGGCTTTATATGCACAGTGACCGGATTTATCTGCGCCGCCACATCTATATAATGCAGTTCCCCTGTTCCTGAACCAACTTTTATTTTACGCTTCTCCTTAATAAGCCCTAAGTTGTTGTTGTAAACCGTAACCTCAACGGACTGCGCGTCGTTAGCGGTGCTTCTTATTACTTTTGAGCCTGAGCCTGAGGCGGAAGCGAATGCGTTAGATGTGAGAATTATTGCGAATATTGCAATTTTTACTGATTTTATCATCTTTGCTCCTTTGGGATTATGGATATCTTGTGTATTAATATAATATGCGGACGCTGTTATCCGCCCGTTCCCGCATAACCGCCATCACTAACACCGTTGGGGTGCGGATTAATCGGCGGGGAAAATCACGCGGAAACCTAAATCGTTTCGTCTTGCGGATTGCAGTATGTATGGCCTGTCGGCAATGCGGGAATCTCTCGCTTCGCTTGCGAAGCCGCCGCCGCGGTAAATGCGCCCCTTGCCTGCCGGGGGGCCTTTGGGGTCGGTTACCGGTTCTTCGGTGTAAATATCGTACCAGTCGCCGCATAGCTCTTTAACGTTTCCTGTCATGTCATATATGCCAAGCTCATTGGGCAGTTTGAGACCTACGATATGCGTACGTCCGCCTGAATTTTCTAAATACCAACCGGCGTCGCCTATAGTATTACTTCCGCTGTACATTTTATAACCGGCTGCCTTAGTACCGCCCCGCGCAGCAAATTCCCACTGCGCTTCTGTCGGCAGAGAACCGCCTTTCTGCGCCGCAAAAGAGCTCGCCTCATCCCAGCTTACGTTTACAACCGGATGCTCTTCCTGACCCGCCGCAGCCGCTCTTGCGAACTGTCTGTTTGTTATCGGGTATTTACTTATCCAAAAGTCTTCCGTTAACGTTACCTCACGCTGAGTTTCGTCAAAATACCGTCCCGGCTCCGTAGACGGACTTCCCATTGTAAATTTTCCAGCCTTTACAAATACGCATACTATTCCATTTATTATGCTGTCGCCCTCATCTTTATGTAAAATGCTCTTCCAGCGCGCGTACATCGTTATACCGTCTTGCACTACGTCATATTCACCGCCAATATCTCCGTATAAATCTCCGCCCGCGGGAGCTGAATGCCACCCCTCAAACCAGTAGCCCGGCCAGTTTGCCGCCGGTAAATTTATGGCACTCCTGCGCGCAACCGTCATCCTTTTATCCTTATCGTCAATCTCACCGCCCCGCGGGTCAAAAATAACCGTGAAATCACCTGTCCACTGCGCGTATACAGTTACGTTATTTCTCAGCGCAACATATTCGTCTTCGTATAATATTCCATTTAAAGAGTCGGAATACCAACCCTCAAAGCTGTAGCCCGGCCGGGTTGTTTCAGGCAAAGGTATCGCTTCGCCGCGCTTCAACGTTGTATCTATCGAGTTATTCGTACCGTTGATAATACCGCCCCGCGGGTCGAAGGTAACTTTGTAATTGCCTATTACTGTTGTTACTTCCCCAAAATCACAGCCAATTGCAAATAACAGCGTCAGGCAGAGAGCCAAATTAAAAAAAGATTTTGACAATAGAGAAGATTTCAACCTATTGCCCCCTTCTCATTATGCTGTAGCCGACGCCTATGGAATACGCGGCGCTTAAACCCTCTTCGCTTTTAAAATCATTGGTATTTCCATCGTAGCGGTGTAAATTGCTTTTTCCAAGCAGCACCCTGTTTGTGATATCAAGATTTCCAGATTTAAGCGGCATGAGTTTAACAAAAACCCCGCCCGCGCCTATCTTGTTTCCATGTTCACGCGCCAAAAGCGTTCCGTCTTCCGCCTTTAAACTGTGTGTGACTGTGGTGTTGTGATAGCCGCCGCTCAGTCCGATAACGCTTTTCGCATCGCCGAACGGAGCAAAAGCGTAACCCACGTTTACCCCGCCGCCAAAGTAGTTTCCGCCGCCGCCAATATCGGCAGTCAGGTAAAATCCATTATCATTGACCATCCCGGCCTCTGCGGTAACTCCGGCGGTGCTCATCTCCCCCATTACAACGAGAATCTCAGGACGAACGGAAACCAAAATACCGCGCGGTTTAGACGGTTCTTTAACCTGAGGCGTTTTAGGAATTTCAGGCTTATCCTGCTGCTCAGAATCGGAATCGGTTTGACTTACGGCAATATCTTCCTGTTGATGTTGATAAGGAGTTTGCGGTTCAACTAACGATTCGGCGTCAGGCCATACAGAAGGCGGTGCAGACGGTGTTTGCTGCTGCTTCGGCGCAGAAGCTGCTGCGCTGACAGGCGGTATTATCAGAGGAGCCGGTTCATTAGCGGCGACAGTTGGTTCAGGTGTATGAGCAACGCCTGTCGGTGCTGGTGCATGAGCGACACCAGTAGGTACAGGTGCTTGAGCGACACCAGTCGATACAGGTAATTGAGCGGTACCAGTAGGTGCAGGTACATGTCCAACACCTGTCGGTACAGGCGCAATAACAACACCCGCAGGAGCAGGTGCAGGCGCACGAACAACTCCTGTCGGAGTTGGCGTATAAACTGCGCCGGTTGGAGCAGGCGTTTGAGCGGCGGCTGCCGACTGCTGTACATAAGCCGCTACCGCAGACGTCGGTACGTGAGATGGAACAACCGCTACAGCTACATTAGTGACAGTCTGCGAAGAGGCGCTGCCCGGCGTTTTCTTTTCCGATACGTATACTACCGGAACTATATCAACCGCACTGTCGCCCGCTAAAGCTGTTCCTGATAAACTGGCGGCAACTACCTCAACGAGCGAATCAATAGCGGCGACGTCAGTAAAAACCTGTGAATTATGGATGATGCGAATACTCCCGCCAGTCATATCAACAACAAAAGCGGCGGCTTCCCGCTCTTCGCGGGCGGCAGTTTCCATAACTTCGGCAACGTGCTCAAATAACGAATCAATGGCTGCCAAATCAGTAAAAACCTGGTCATCATAAATAATCTGAGCGCTGTCGCCAGTCATATCAATAACTAAAGCGATTTCATCTTCAAAACCGGTATCATCAGCTGCCTCTGCCTCCGCGGCGGCCTGCTCCTCAAGTATCTCCTGCTCATGTATCGCCGCGACTGTTTCCGTTGACTCAAACAGCTGTGACAACTTCAATCTTTGAATCGAAACCGGCGGTTTTTCTACTCCAAAAACATTCTCTTCCGGTAAGTAGGTCATACTGGTGACGGTAATAGCGGCGCCCGCCGCCACGGTTGAAGCTACCGCTCCGCCCTGCGATAAAAAGCCGCCCAAAAATTCCATTAAATTCGCCAGTTGATTTTGCGCTTCGTTCTTAGCCTCGCTCTTTTTGTTAATTTTATTTTTTTTACGCAGAATAAGCGACCAGCCG
>Ga0123356_10001897_pt1 | contig 22679 bp, 12 predicted proteins | sample TergutEmb28metaG_2_FD_92546 | JGI IMG/M metagenome (GOLD analysis project Ga0123356, IMG submission 92546) | Embiratermes neotenicus P3 segment gut microbial communities from Petit-Saut dam, French Guiana - Emb289 P3 | ecosystem: Host-associated > Arthropoda: Insects > Digestive system > Gut ...
AGCGGCGAAGTCGCGGAGTTGAAAGACAACATCAACACGATGATCGACAACCTGCGGCTCACCACCGACCGCAACACGGAGCAAGATTGGCTCAAAACCAACCTCGCCCGTTTTACTGGAATGTTGCAGGGGCAGCGTGATCTGGCAACCGTGGGGCGCATGTTGCTTTCCGAGTTGGTGCCACTCGTCAACGCACAGCAGGGCGTCATCTACCAGATGGAAACCGAAGAGTTGGCGGGCATGGTGCTGTTGTCAGCCTTCGCGGACGACGGCGAGAATGGACATTTGCGCCGTCTCCGGATTGGCGAAGGATTAATCGGACAGGTGGCCGCGGAAAAGCGGCGCATGTTGATCGCTGACCTGCCCGCCACCACGGTTCCGATCCGCTCCGGTCTGTTCACCTCTGTACCCAAGAATGTGATTGTCCTGCCCGTTCTGTTTGAAGGCCGGGTGAAGGCGGTCATCGAACTGGCTTCGTTGAGTGCATTCACGGCCTCGCACCTGGCGTTTCTTGAGCAACTCACGGCCAGCATCGGAATCGTGCTGAACAGCATTGAAGCGACCATGCAAACCGAGGGTTTGCTCAAACAGTCGCAGCAGTTGGCCGCCGAACTCCAGACCCAGCAGAAAGAGTTGCAGCAAACCAACGAGCAACTGGCGTTGAAAGCCCAGCAACTGGCTGAGCAAAACGCCGAAGTCGAACGCAAGAATGAGGAGATTGAGCAGGCCCGGCGGGCTTTGGAAGAGAAGGCCAAGGAGCTGGCGCTTACTTCCAAGTACAAATCAGAATTCCTGGCCAACATGTCGCACGAGTTGCGGACACCACTCAACAGCATTCTGGTACTCGGGCAGCAACTCAGCGAGAATCCCGACCACAACCTGACCCCCAAGCAAGTCGAATTCGCACGCACCATTCACGGTGCAGGAACGGACTTGCTGAACCTGATCAGCGATATTCTCGATCTGTCAAAAATCGAGTCCGGCACGGTATCGGTTGAGGCCGAGGAGGTATTTTTCGCCACCCTGCTGGAAATGGTGGCGCGGCCGTTCCGTCACGAGGCGGAAAACCGAAAGTTGGGATTCGAACTGCAGTCCGACCCGCAACTGCCGCGCAGTCTGGTAACCGATTCCAAGCGCCTGCAGCAGGTTCTGAAGAATCTGCTTTCCAATGCGTTCAAGTTCACCGAGCATGGTTCGGTGAAGTTAACCGTCTCGGCCGCCAGACAAGGGTGGAGCGAAAATCATGCGATTTTGAGTGCGGCGGCGTCGGTAGTGGCGTTCGCAGTCCACGACTCGGGGATTGGAATCGCACCCGACAAACAGCGAATCATATTCGAGGCATTCCAACAAGCAGACGCCAGCACGAGCCGGAAATACGGAGGCACCGGACTGGGACTTGCGATCAGCCGCGAACTGGCCAGCTTGTTGGGCGGTGAAATTCAGCTTCGCAGCACCCCTGGCCAGGGGAGCATCTTCACCCTGTACCTGCCACTCACCTACGTGGGGCCATCGACCTCGAAGCTGGTTGTGTCAGATACGAGGTCGGCGGCAACGGCATCGCCACTGCAACTCTCCAGCATAGCGGTGACCGAGCGGCCGGTGGAGCAAATCCCCGACGACCGCGACAATCTGCAGCCCGGCGATGCGGTGCTGCTCATTGTGGAAGACGATCCCCACTACGCCCGCGTGCTCTGCGACTTATCGCGGGACAAGGGTTTCAAGGTTCTCATGGCCCTGCGCGGCGCAGACGCGCTGACTTTGGCTCGCGAGTTTCATCCCACGGCCGTATCGTTGGATGTCTTCCTCCCCGACATGTTGGGGTGGACCGTGCTCAACCATTTGAAACAGGATCCCCGAACGCGGCATATTCCGGTACAAATGCTGACGCTCGATGAAGACCGGCATCACGGACTCGCACGCGGTGCGTTTGCTTTTGTAACCAAGCCGACGAGCACCCAGGAACTCGACTCCGCCCTATCAAGAATAAAACAATATGCGGCGCCTCGGCGGAAGCGGTTGCTGATTGTGGAAGACAATCCGGCCGAACAGTTGAGCATTCGGGAGTTGCTGGGACACCAAGACATCGACGTCGAGGTCGTCGCCACTGGCGCCGCCGCTCTGGAGCTGGTAAACCGGGAAGCATTCGATTGCGTTGTGCTCGACCTGCGCCTTCCTGATATGAGCGGTTTCGACATTCTCGAATGCATGCGGGGCAATCCGGCCGTGAAAGATCTGCCGGTTGTGGTTTTCACCGGCAAAGAACTGACCCCGGAGGAAGACGCCCGCCTGCATACTCTGGCTCGCAGCGTGATCGTAAAAGGGGTGGAGTCGCCGGAACGCTTGCTCGATGAAACCGCGCTCTTCCTGCATCGGGTAGTGGCAGATCTTCCGCAAGAAAAACAAACGATGCTCGATCGCCTGCACCGCTCCGATGAGGCGCTGGTGGGGAAAAAGGTGCTCGTGGTGGATGACGATATGCGGAATATCTTCGCGCTCAGCAGTGTGCTGGAGCGTCGTGGAATGGCGGTGTTGACAGCGGGGACAGGCAGTGAGGCAATCGAAATACTGGAATCAACTCCCGACGTGGCCATCGTGTTAATGGACATCATGATGCCCGAGATGGACGGTTATGCGACCATGCATGTGATCCGGCAGAATGCTTCTTTCCACAGGTTACCGATCATCGCGTTGACCGCAAAGGCCATGAAGGGCGATCGCGAAAAGTGTCTGGAAGCAGGGGCTTCGGAGTACCTGGCCAAACCAGTGAACACCGAACAGTTGCTGTCAACCCTGCGCGTGTGGTTGCATCGCTGAGTCAGAGGGGTATTCTGTCTCCTGCGATGGAAGAGATTAGGGGCGTGGTGGCGAGGATGCGCAGAAGATGACTGGGGTCGACGAAAGCGTCAACATTCTCATGGTCGATGATCAGGCGAGCAAGTTGCTCACCTACGAAGCCGTCTTGTCAGAATTAGGCGAGAACCTGATTCAAGCGACGTCCGCCAAGGAAGCGCTGGAGAAGCTCCTCAAGAACGATGTAGCCGTCGTTTTGATGGATGTCAGCATGCCCGAGATCGACGGTTTCGAGCTTGCCGAAATCATTCAGCAACACCCCCGCTTCCAAAAAACCGCCATCATTTTTGTTTCCGCAGTGCACTTGACCGACTTCGACCGCTTGAAGGGATACCGGCACGGAGCAGCGGATTATCTTTCCGTACCGATCGTGCCCGAAGTTCTGCGGGCCAAAGTAAAGGTCTTCGCCGAACTTCATCGGAAAAACCGGCAACTGGAGAGGCTGAACGTTGAACTTGAGCAGCGCGTGGTGGAGCGCACCCAGGAGCTGGAGCGAAAGGCGGTAACGCTCGAACGGCTCAACAAAGACTTGGCCGAGAGAAACCAGGAACTGGACGCAATTGTGCAGACCGCTCCGGATATCATCTTCAGCCGCCGGTCGGATGGCGAGCGCGACTACATCAGCAGTCGCTTCTTCGAGTACACCGGGGCAGAGCCCGGGTCGGCGGTAGGGATCGGATGGCTGGAATACGTGCACGCGGATGATCGGACGCCGAGCATGGAGCAGTGGTTGCGCTGTGTGGAATCCGGAGAACTGTACGAGTCCGAATACCGACTGCGCGGCGCGGATGGCCAGTACCGCTGGTTTCGGGCGCGGGCGGTGCCGCTGCGAGACTCTGAAGGCCAGATCCTCAAATGGTATGGAACCTGCGCGGACATTCACGACCGCAAAATGCTCGAGCAGTCGATTCGCGACAGCGCCGTCGAGTTGGAGCGTAAGGTGGATCTCCGTACGGTGGAGCTCCGGCGCCTGTCAGCGCGGTTGCTCAGCATGCAGGACGAAGAGCGGCGCAGAATCGCTCGCGAGATCCACGATGGTCTGGGACAGGAGCTGGCCGCCGCCAAAATGATTCTGGATGGAATTCTGGTGAAGGACTCCTCCCCTGCCCCGCGGCAGGCTGCGGTCGAGGCGAGTGAGTTGATGGACCGTGCCATCAAGGAAGTTCGAACCATCTCCCATCTCCTCCATCCTCCTCTGCTCGACGAGGTTGGGCTAGTTTCGGCGCTACGTTGGTTCCTCGAAGGGCTCTCGGAACGTAGTGGTATCGCTGTCCAGTTGGAAGTCGACCCTCAGGATCTGGGTCGGCTCAACCCGGACCTGGAAACCGCGATCTTTCGCGTGATTCAGGAAGCGCTTACCAACATGTTCCGGCACTCCGGCGCGCGCAATGGCCGGGTGAGCTTGAAGCAGTCGGAAAGTCAGATCATTGTTGTGGTCAGCGACGACGGAAAGGGAATTGGCGACCAGGTTGTCCAACTGCGCCCCGAAAGCATTGGCGTGGGTATCGGCGGAATGAGGCAGCGGGTCACCGAACTGGGCGGGCGCTTGCGGCTGGCCAATGGAAACCCTGGCACCATCGTGGAGGTGATTATCCCTTCCCGCCGAAGGAAACAATTGGTCACGGTTTCGGCCTGAGGCCGCTATCTGCCCCTGCTCGGATTGATCGGTCGTGGAGACAGTCATCCCGACCTATACCTGTGCGGCGAGCGATGAAACCTCCGTGGGTGAGATCGGCTACGTAAAGACAAGAAGAGGGCCTTCTCTATCGGAGTTTTCTTCCACCCATTTTGGTCAAACGCGATGGCCTCGGGCCAAATGCGAAATGATCGAGAACAGGGAAAGCACCAGAAATACGGCGAAAAGGGTTTTGGCAATTCCCGCGGATGCAACCGCAATGCCGGAGAATCCCAATACCGCCGCAATCAACGGTACAACCAGAAAAATCAGTGCCCAGTTCAGCATGGTGAGCCTCCAATCCACTCTCTTCATTTTGACATTTTGACCTTGCTCTTTGGAGAGTGAATCCACATTGGGCTGTATTCGCCCGGCTCAATTCCTGCATTCCTCAGGCATTGGCTTGTTATGAAGGGCGGGTGCCGGTCGCTCCCAGTTGGACCGGCACCCGTTTGGGGGCGTTGTGTCGAGTAGGTCTGGAGAATATCTCCCGGAATCGGGAGTGGCCATACTGTGGAATCTGTATTTGCTGCAACGGCATTAACTAAGTGTGCTATACGGGGTTTTGGGAGGTTGCGGCTGGATGTTTTCCCCAATTCAGTAAGGATTCCCACGGATAGGAAGCAATCGCGATGGCGGACTAGCGTGATTCCAGCGAAACCGGCTGGTGCTCACTGGAGCACGGAGAGGACACACAACATGAAACTGATTTATCGAGCGATCCCACGAGGCCTGGTTGTGCTCGGCATCTGCGCGGTCCTGGCGGGGCCAGGCGTGGCTGCCGAGGACAAGGATCAATCTGACATAGCCAAGCGCATTGGTGCCGCGGGCAAAGTTTTGACCGAAATTATGGCGACTCCTGACAAAGCGATTCCCGACAAAGTGATGAGCGATGCCAAGTGCATTGCCGTGATCCCTTCGATGGTAAAGGTCGCGGTGGGGTTCGGCGGTAATCACGGGAAGGGTGTTGCGACCTGCCGAACCGCTTCTGGATGGAGCGCGCCCGCGCCGATTACCATCACCGGCGGAAGCTGGGGCCTGCAGCTGGGGGGACAGGCGATCGATCTCGTCATGGTGGTGACCAACGATCAAGGCATGCAGCATCTGCTCTCCAGCAAGTTCCAGCTGGGAGGTGATGCCTCGGCTGCCGCGGGCCCGGTAGGGCGTGATGCCGCGGCTGACACCGATGTCAAGATGCGCGCCGAAGTGCTGACTTATTCCCGCACCCGCGGGCTTTTCGCCGGGGTGGACTTGAGCGGAGCAGCCATCACCCAGGACAAGGACGAAACCCGGGTGCTCTACGGGAGTTTTGTTCCCTTTGCCGATATCTTGAGCGGAAAAGTCGAGCCCACGAATGTCAGCGAACCGTTCCTCAGCGCGGTGCGGAAATATTCAAGGCAGAGCAGGGAATCCAGCAGGAATCAGGGCATTCCCGGGCCCTCACTCCCCCAACCCGCGGAATGGTTCGCATAGTGTCGCGGTGACGAGAGAGGCCCGCTTCGGCTTGGCGGGCCTACTCCCCTCTTGGTTTGGAACACCCCCTTTGTGTTTGGGAAAAACAGTGTTGCCGGCCCAACGGTTCACTCCCGTCTGCTGTTTTTCGCTGATGATTCGGATTCTATGGCCCGCCAGTGGCGAGGCCCGAGCCTCCCGAGTGCACTCAATTTTGGGATGTAAGTTATTTTCTGACATATAGTTCTGAGCGAAAGCGATTTCCGCCACCTCGCCCGGTGCGGGCACGAGCGCCGGCTTACAGTCCCCCCCTAGAACCCTTTACAGATGTGACCCGATACAAGATCGAGGATAGTTTCCTTACGCTGTGACTTAGGTTCGCGAATTTTTGGTCCAACACATTTTCAAGAGCAAGTGGAGGAAGACCGCCATGGCGACTTTTGCAATTTCAGCTGCTGAGGCAAACCTAGTTCCAAGGACGAAGGCGAAGGAGGACAATTCTCAATTCAGCCTCGTGAGGCGCGCTCAGTCGGGTGACGAACAGGCATTTGCTGAATTATTTCAGCAGCACAAGAGCCGCGTTTATTCCGTGTGTCTGCTTATGACGAAAGACGTAGCGGATGCCGAAGACTTGACCCAGGAAGCCTTTCTTCAGGTCTTCCGCACCATCGGCTCGTTCCGCGGCGATGCGGCGTTTTCAACCTGGCTCTATCGAGTCGCGGTCAACACCGTTTTGATGCGGCTTCGCCGGCGCAAGAGCGCCGCGACGATCTCCCTAGACGAACCACTCAGTGCGGACTCGTCCTCGCTCCATCGCGAGTTCGGCAAGCACGATCCCGATCTTTCCGGCGTGGTGGACCGCCTCGCCTTGCAGCGAGCCATCGAGGAACTGCCGGAAGGGTGCCGGACGATTTTCGCCTTGCACGAAGTGGAGGGATATCAGCATCACGAAATCGCCCAACTGCTCGATTGTTCCATCGGCAATTCCAAATCACAACTCCACAAGGCAAAGCTCAAGTTGCGCGATCTGCTTTTTCCCAAACGGAGAATCTTGCGGCGGCGCGCTCCTGAATATTTGTCCCACTGTGCTCTCGCATCCTTGCCCGGCAGGGCTCTGAAACGTCGTTCCCCCGGCCAAGGTATTCGGTTACTCCGCTCGGACAAACTGTCGGCTTAGCGTGCTCGCGGGGGGATCCGGAACATCAGGCAGCGGAACAGCTTCGCCCCATTGATGTTCGAGGAGAACAGACTGTTTACGAGTGGAGGCTCCGCCTGGTTTTGCTCGATTACCGGATGCCGGATCGCAATGGTGTTGACATCGCGCGGCAGATTCCCGAACAATGCCCCGAGCTTTCCATTTTGATTTACGCTTCATCTCGCGAGACAGTTGGTGGAGGCCGCGCGGCCGGCGGGAATCCGCGGGGCCTGCGCCAAGCAAGACATCGGTTGTTAAGGCGGTACAAGTACCCATTGCACGAGCAAACCTACTTCTCGCCGCTCGCGGCGAATGAAGCATCGAGCAAGAGAAGCGACAGGCAATGAATTACAGGATTTCCTGTATTGGGCGATCTCTGAGCCATCGATAATCTGGGGCCTACAATTCTGTAGCGTCTCAGCCGACATGGATCGGGGATCTCGCGAGGCTCAAGCCAGAACGCAGCGAATTGTCAGGTCGTTTCGCGTTCACGCCACTAAGTAAAGAGGATATGACAATTCGCATCTTACTTGTCGACGACCACCCCATAGTCAGGCAAGGATTGAAGACCATTCTTGAGGGACACAGCGACTGGGAAATTGTCGGAGAGGCAGCGGACGGGGCTGAGGCGGTCGAAAAAGCGGCAAGACTGAATCCCGACGTCATGGTTCTCGACGTGACCATGCCGACCATGAACGGACTCGAGGCCTGCCGTGTGGTGCGCAGGCTCCTGCCACACCTCGAGATTTTGTTTGTTACACAGCATGATTCTCCTCAAATGATGCGGGAAGCTTTGGACGCCGGAGGCAGGGGATATGTGGTCAAATCCAACGCCGCGCGCGACCTGTTAGCGGCGGTGGAAGCAGTCAGTGAGCACCGAATCTTTACTGCCCTGCATGGGAAAAACATAGCTTGATCCGGAGAGTCTAGACCATAATGATCTGTGAGGTGAGTAATGAAACTTAGAATTTTGCTTGCCGACGATCACGAAATTGTACGGCGCGGTCTACGAGCGTTGCTGGAAAAACACGAAGGTTGGGAGGTCTGCGGCGAAGCCTCCGACGGCCGTGAAGCCATCGACAAAGCGCTCACGTTGAAGCCGGACATCGTTATCGTCGATATCGGTATGCCCAGCCTCAACGGTCTGGATGCGACCCGACAACTTTTGCATCATGATCCCCAGTTCAAGATCATCGTGCTGACCATCACCGATTCCGACCAGGTGATTCGCGAAGCCCTCGACGCCGGAGCGCGCGGATTTGTCTTGAAATCGGATGCCGCCCGCGACTTGGTTTCGGCCGTCGAAGCTCTCCAGAACCGGCGCATGTTCTTTACTCCGCGCGTGAACGATCTGGTGTTGGCGGGTTTTCTGGAGAAGGGGCAGACCATCGCGCGGGACCAAGCCCCCAAACTGCCGACTTTGACGGCACGTGAGCGAGAGATTACTCAGTTGCTCGCGGAAGGGAACAGCTCCAAGGAGGTCGCTTGCCTGCTGAATCTGAGCACCAAGACCGTGGAAACCCACCGCAGCAACATCATGCGCAAGTTGAGCTTTCACTCGATTCGCGACCTGGTCGTTTATGCCATCAAAAATAATTTGATTCAGATCGACATACCGGCTGGCCCGAAAACACCGACAGGGCCGACCGCAGCTTGAGAGAATTCGCCCATCCCGGAGCGGCTTTAGCCCGGGGGTTTAGCTTGGAAGTGTCGCCAGCCGGAGAGCCCTGAACCTCACTCTTCGAACTGGGTGGGGTTCCCAGCCGGGCTAGGTGCTGGGAAAAACCTACACGAATCACTCCTCCGACATTGACACAAACTATTGACAGCAAAGGGAATACACCTTTGGCAGTATTTGTGCTGTCAGATAGTCGGACGTCACCGTCCGCATGATTCCCAGACACTCAACGGAGTGAAGAATGCTTCAAATCCTGATTGCCGACGATCACGACGTGGCCAGGAGCGGTATTCGGGCGCTTCTGGAAAATCACGCCGGTTGGCAAGTATGCGGCGAAGCCAAAGACGGCCGCGAAGCCGTTGAACTGGCTGCCACCCTGAACCCTGACCTCATCCTGCTCGACATTGGTATGCCGAATCTAAACGGGTTGGAGGCTGCCCGTCAGATTCTGGCGACCTCGCCCAGCGCCTCGATTCTGGTGCTTACAATGCACGACTCGGACCAGTTGGTACGAGAAGTTCTGCGCGCCGGTGCCCGTGGGTTCCTGCTGAAATCAGACGCGGGTCGCGACCTAATAGCCGCCGTCGAGGCCCTCGAACAGCGGCGAACATTCTTCACCACCAAAGTCAGCCAGATGGTGTTGAGCGGATTTCTCAACCGCGACGATGGGTCGGACTTTGCTGACAACGAGAATGTTCTGACCGCTCGAGAGCGTGAGGTAATCCAATTGCTTGCCGAGGGCAAGACCAGCAAGGAAGTGGCGGTGACTCTCAAGCTGAGCATCAAAACCGCCGAGACTCACCGTACAAACCTCATGCGCAAACTCGGTTTACATTCCGTGGCTGATCTGACACGGTATGCGGTGAGGAATGGGATCGTGCATGTGTTTTGAATGGTGTCTGGGCTCGCAATTCCTTATCTTTTGATTCGTCACCCTGATCCTGGAGCGATTCCTCAGCCTATGCCAGCCACTCGACCTGCTGCCTACGGAATGTACCCGCAAACTGCCCTCTTGCCCGAGATCATGTGTGCACTCAGCGAGGCCGGATTTGAAAAGCAAGACATCTGCATGGTGCTGGCTCCTGCTCACCCGATGGCTGCGGCCGTGCATGCAAAAATCGGGACTGCCGAGCCGAAGCAGAGTGCCTTGACCGCCCGCATGATCGCCTGGTTCTCTCAGTTCGGTGCGGTTGTGATTCCCGCCGTGGGGTTCTTTGTTCGTTCACAAGCGTTTCTCCGTGCGGTAATGACCGAGCAAAACCTCCCCTCTCTTTGTGGAGGATCGAAACTGCTTGCCGGTCTGGGTTTCTCGGCGAACGAGGCGCAGAGACTCGATCGGGCTTTGGGCGATGCCGGAGTGCTGATTTACGTGTCCTGCTCGGAGGGCAAAAAGGCGCAGGGGGCGCTCGAATTGCTCCGCAGCATGGGTGCGCGCGAGGTGGCAAGCCTCGAAGGAAATCGCGCTGCCGAGGCTCTTGCCTAGCGTTCTTTCACATCGCTCGCTTCGGTCCCAGACCGATGAACTAGTCGATGCTGCTTGAAGCTCCAAATCGTCCTGACAATGATTTTCCTGCCCCCTGACATTTCTGTTGGCTGGGGCGGACGTTCACCGCGCCTCTTTGAGAGCGTTGACTCGACGAGCCTTGGCGTCACCCGTTTACCCGTTTGGTTTATAGGAATTGCTGGATTGCTCGTGATAGAGCTTCGCTACACAGTAAATGGTTGGGGATAGCAACCGTTTGACATGCGCCAGGATTCGCACCATAAACATGCGGCGTCGATGGCAGTATTCAAGCGCGCTCTTGGCTGGTGGCCGTATATTTTCATCTTGGCCTCCGTTATTGGCCTCCTCTATCTCTTGTCGAGTCGCGCTACCTAGAGGGGGGCAAACCAAAACCCCTCCACCGGCCAGGTGGTAAAGCGGAGAACCCACTTCCGTTGGAATTGCAGGACTTCCCCTTGCTTCTAATCGGCGGCCATTCCCTGAGCCTCGGGCTCAAGTCGCTCGATTGGGGACGCCTCGGTTTCTGCTTCGCTGGCATCACGACGCAACTGGGCCTCCAGAGCCGCCAGTTGTGCCTCGATATCCTGTTCGGCTTTCCGTCTGCGGATGACTTCCTCGCGGTATCGCCGCAGGAAATAATCGATGGTCTCCACGCGGATGCGAATGGATCCAGTCGGCTTGTTTTCGTCGAGATCCTTGAAGCAGAAATACGGAGTCCCGGACTGTTCGATGATGCCTTCGATCACGCCGTAGATGGGCGCATCATGGCCGCACTTGAAGCTGGAGATTTCGAGCGCCACCAGATTCGGATGCCGGGCGGTGAACTTGGCTGCCCAGACCTTGTGGTTGGTACTGCACGAGTAGGAATTCTTCCAAGCGTCAGTGATGTCGAGTGGCCCGCTGACGATCCCCGCGCGTACTTCCTCTCCAAACAGGCGTTCCAGCAGGTCCTCATCCAGAGGCAGCGTGTTCTGCGAGAAGATCGGATAGCCAAGCTTCTGGAATTCATCCAGAATCTCATGGTTCAGCCCCGGATCGTGATGATAAGGGCGTCCCAGCATCACAATACCGATACGATCCTCGCGCTCCAGTTGATCGAGCACCTGGCGGGCACGGCGCCGGATGCTGGATTCGTATTCGCTCAAGGCAGCAAATCCGGCTTCGATGGCGCGGTCATTCTCTTCCCAGGAGACGCCTAGAACAGGCTGCCACGCCTCGAGCATCTGATGCGCGAAGAGTTTCCGATCGGTGAAATTCAGGATCGGATCAATGTAGTTGACGTTGTGCTCGGCGAAGACGTCATTCTCTTTTGTAAACGCAGCCTTCACGGTTTCAGGTGTGGCCGTCACAGTGGGGCATGCATTCGCCCCCACGATTTTCGTCAAGGGTGAATGCAGCACGTCGTACATGGGGAAGAAGATGGCGTTCAGCGGCTTCTTGCGATGCTTCTCCTGAATGAGGTTGTAGACGTGCGAAATGCCAATCTTGGCCGGGAAGCAAGGATCGATCGCGCCGCGGCTCGCTCCGGCGCGATAAAGCTCTGAGCTGGTGTAGTCCGAATAAATGATGTTTTCCGGCTGTACACCGAGGCTTTCGAAATAGCCGTTGAACAAGGGCGCGTAGGTGTAAATGTTGAGCACCCGCGGAATGCCGATCCGAATCTTGGAGCGGTTCTCCATGAGTTCGCGGCGCTCTTTGTCGCCTTTCCTCCAGCCGGCCCATCCACGCGTCGGCAGCGCATCGGCTACGTTCTTCGCATTCACCGGTCGGAATACTTCCTTCGAAGCCATGTCGACGAAGTTGGGATGCTGGGCACGGATAGAATCCAGCCCGGCCTTAATCTCCTTCATATCGTTGAGATCTTCGACGGTGCCTTTCTCGCAGGTCGCGATGATCAGCCGCTGTTCGCCGTGCATCAGCGGAACCTTCGTGACTTTTTGAATAGGCACGAAACTGAGGTCGTTCTTGGGCTGTGTACGGATGTCGATGAACGTCCGCAGGCAATCGTTCTTGCAGAAGTGGCAGCGAGTGTCCTCATTGCGCGTCGTGCGGTATTCGATTTTCCGCACCGCGTCAAGCCCGACGAACGTGGTCTGCTGCCCGTTGCGCCACAAACGCAACGATTCCTGCGCCGCACCAATCGCGCCCGATTCTCCGCAGTGCTCGTGCACGATGATTTCAGGCGTTTTGCCGCTGGCGCGGAAGCTGTTGCGGATGAAATCCACTTCCGCCTTCACCACGGCGAGATTGTTCTGCGTTCCTCCCTGCAGCACAAAGCGAGAGCCCAGAGCCGCCAGGTTGGGAATGCTGGCTACATATAAAAACACGTTCTTGGGCAGCACCGCCGCCAGGCCGGCGAGAATTTCTTCCGCGCGCCAGCCCTGACGCTGGAAGTTTACGATGTCAGACTGCATGAAAACGGCACAGCCGTAGCCAAACACCGGCATCGAATGTGCCGAAAAGGCCAAGTCCGCGTACTGATTTACGCCCAGTCCGAACCCTTCTGCCGTCGATTGCAGGAAGTATCCATTCCCGGCCGAACATTGGGTGTTCAGCTTGAAGTCTTTGACGCGCCCCTGATGCAGGATGATGATCTTGATGTCTTGCCCGCCCACATCAACAATCACATGCGGATCTTCGTAGAACTTCAGCGCTGATTCGGTGTGCGCCACGGTTTCGACGAGGGCAACATCGGCATTCAACACATCTTTCAGAATATCTTTGGCATAGCCGGTGGTCGCGACCCCCAGCACTTCCAGTTTCGCGTTCTGTTTCTCCACCTGCCCGCGCAGGTTTTCGAACATCTCAATCGTGTCCTGAATCGGATTGCCGTTCGACAGTTGATACGACTTGCACAGAATGTCGCCATTCTCGCTCAGCAGCACGGCCTTGGTGGAAGTCGATCCGCCATCGATGCCGATGAATCCGGCGACCGTCGTGCCGCTTTGAAACACGGCGGGGGTGAATTTCTTGGGCCGGTAAGCCTCTTTGAAGACATCGAGCTCAGCGGGATCGTCAACCAGTCCTTTGCCCCCGGACTTGGCTTTTTCCTCCTGGCGCCCAAAGTCAATGTAGTGAACCAGTCTGTCGTAGCCCGAGTAGCAGCCAACGCACTCATCCTCGCCGCGGCCGAATTCGACGGCTCCCAGAGCGGCGAAATATTGTGCATTCTGCGGCACCTTGATCAGATCCTCAGGCTTGGAGCCCGCGGGAATCTCGATCTTGCGCTCCTGCCACATGCGCGGAATGTTGGCCTGCCAGGCTTCCCGCATGCCGCGAATGAAGCTGTTCGGTCCGCCCAGCAGCAGCACATGGGGACGCAGCGTGTTCCCGCGGGTAAGAACGCTCAGGTTCTGCAGAACGATCGCTTCAAACAGTGACGCCATCAATTCGTCCGACGGCGTGCCCACCTTCTGCAGGCCGTTGATATCGGTTTCGGCGAACACCCCGCACTTGCCCGCAACCTTGTGGAGCTTGATGCCGTGATACCTCTGTTCGGCAAGCAGGTCGGCCGGGATTTTCAACTTCGCATTAATCTTGTCGATGACCGCACCCGTCCCACCGGCGCACTTGTCATTCATCGACGGAATTTTCTTCTTGCGCCCGCTCTCTTCGTCATCCTTGAAGACGATGATTTTCGCGTCTTGTCCGCCAAGTTCAATCACCGAATACACTTCGGGATGCAGTTTCTCGACGGCCAACGATACCGCCGTGACTTCCTGCACGAACTTTGCCCCGATCTGATCGGCAATTCCCGTGCCCCCCGAACCGGTCATGAACATGCGCGTGTTATGCCGATCGACTCCAACTTCCGCCTCGATCCGCTTCAGGAATTCCAGGGTCTTTTCCGGTTGTTTGGTCTCGTGGCGTTGATAGTCCTGCCACAGCACTCGGTCGCTGGCGGCGTCGACTACCACGGCCTTTACCGTGGTCGAGCCCACGTCCAGGCCCACAAAGAATTGGGTGCTATGGTCGTGTGGCTTCTGCGCGTGCCGGGCGTGCAGAAGCGAAACCACTGGCTCAGCGGGAGCGATCTGGATCAGTTGCGGACCCTTATGGTCGTGCATGAATTCCTTCCTGGGCTCAAAAAGCATTGGCACAGCAGGCGCGGAGAAGCCCACATACTCTCTGCTCCGCGCCTAAGTATCTTCCTCAGTCATCAGTCCCCGGACATGGCCGGAATCGCCGACCCGCGGACTCGCGCCCGCTTCCAGAGATGCGTGTCCCGATTGATCCGGTCACTGACGTGCAGAATGAATTGAGCGGCAGTTCCCGCGACTCCTTCTCGGTGGGGTACGTGGTAGAACGGCCGCTTGAGTTCGGGATGCTCCGCGATGTACTCGCGGATTTCGTTCAGGCTCTTGCCGGTGGACTTGAGGCACTCCTCGAACTCGGCCTTCGCCTTTACCTTGGCTTCCCCCAGCGCCATCTGTACACGGCTGTGAGCATTGACCTCGCCTTCACCCGAGGTCTCGACGGGCAGGAAGATCATGTCCTTAAATTTATTCACGACGGCGGATTGCACACCGTCGGACTGAGAAGACGGCATGCAACCGAAGGGCTTCAGGGCCAAGACCATGTGACACTTTTTGTGCACGGTGTAGTACACGTTCTTGCCAACTTCAAGATGCCCCTCGCCTCCGCGCGCATACTGGTTGTAAAAAGGATGCGCCAGTTCGGCGAGTTCGGTCTGCGGCGCCAGGTGGTGCGTGATTCCTCCCATATGCTTGGCGGTGCGATGGTAGAAGAAACCCCACATGTGCTCGCCCGCGCCGATGCCCCAGAGTTTCTTGCGTAGCCCAATGTAGTTCGAAAAATTTTTCTTGGCCTCATACCACTTGGGATCGCGATACGGCCGATTGGCCGGCCACTTCGCCTTGGCATGAGCCTTGGCCTGGTACATCAGGTAGGCGACCCATGTCGCAATGGGCTCAACTAGCACCTGCGCCCCTTCCCGCTCGAGAAAATCGAACATGTGGAAGTTGCCGTCGCCCTCCGTGAGTTGCGCCCAGAACTCCCCCGTGATTTTGACCAGCGGCTTCACCCGCGTACGGTCCACTTCGATCGAGTCGATCGTTTCCCGCGCCTCGCCGAGCGCGTTCAGGTAGTCCTTGCCCCACATGTGCTCGTGCCACTTGCCGAACACATTGAAGGTATTGCGCAGAATCTTGTTGTTCTTGAACTTCGGCTTGGCCCAGTCCGGAGCGCTCTTTTCGATTTCGAACGACTTTCGGTTCCTGAGATCTTCGCAGAGATCGCCGACCATTTCACGGAACACCCGGTCGGTCTCGCCTTTCTTCGCCTCATAGGGACGAATCTGGTAGATCAGGTCGTTGATGACATCCCCCAGATGCATGGCGTTCAGCATGCCGAATCCAAAATCAATCGAAAACTTCAGCCCCGGCTCGCCGGACGCCGCCTTGATGCCGTCACTGTCTTTGAATAGCAGAACTCGGAAGCCGTCGAAGCCTGCATTCTTCAGCGCGTACCGGTACTCCGCCTCGTACATCCCAAAGCGGCAAGGACCGCACGATCCGGCGGTAAAGAAGACATAGTTGTCCAGAATCTGCTGGCGCGTAAGACCTTCCTTCTCCAGGAATTGGAGATACTGCACCAAGTTGCCCACGGTGAAATAGGTGGGATTGCATTGCCCATTGTTGCCGTATTCCTTGCCGATCTGGAAGGCAGGCACATCGGGCACGGGCAATTTCTCGCAACGATAGCCGCAGCCCTGGAAGACGGCGCGGATCAAATCTTCGTGTTTCCAGGTAAACCCGCCGAACAGGATGGTGGTGTGAGCTCGCTGTTCTGCCGTGAATGCCCGCTCAACCGGGCGGTGGAAATGGGTGGGCGCGTCGAGTCCGGCAATCTTGCGGAGGCGTGCTCGCTCGGCTTCCAGGCGCTGTTTGATTTCCGAATCCTTCTCAATCTGGACAAAGTTCGTCGCCATATCTTCCTCCGGGCGTGGAGTCTAGCTGATAAGTGGTTGTGGGATGTTGGTAATAGAGGACAGTTTGCGGAGTGCAGCGGTTGTTTCCGAACTGCTGCGCGGGCTTCCCCCGCGGAGCAGTTCTCCCGCCGATTTCAGATCTGCCACTGAACCGCATGCGAACTCCGGAGTACCTGGTTCGGGGCCCGTCAGTGAGCCCAACGTTCATGGCGAACGAAGGCTCTCGTTCAAATACCCGCTTCATCGAAGCGGGTACCGCTTGGAGGGTCTTACCCTCGACTTGTTTTCTTCCCCAAGCGTGAGTGGTGGTGGCGAAGTACCTTGCTAGCTTCCTTTTAGCAGAAATACGATTGTTGGTTCAAGGCCCAAAAACCTCCCGGACACGATTAAATTTTCAGCCGCCCACAGACTCCAAATATTCGAAGATGCACCGATGCGCCGGAAAGTTGCGGCAAAATTCAGCCATCTCCCGGTTTCGCCAGCGAACGGCACTCGCCGGCGCACTCTCGACGCGCACGGGTGAGCCGTTTCCCAGACTTCGTATCTGGGATCAATAGCCTCGTTCCTACCACTACTGCATACCCCCTGGTGACCAGCTCCGAGGGACCATTCCTCAGCTTTTTCGTCTAACGCCCCAGCAATTTCCTTTGAGGACAACATCAACAAAGCGTTTCCCGCCGCCATCGTTCTCGCCGGCCTGTGGGGGGCGACAGTTCAACCGCGGGCACAAAACTCGGACATGAGCCCAACGGCCGACCACACCGCGCCCAGCTTATGACATGAAGGGCCAGTCCCTGGCGGATCTCGAAGCCGTGCAGAAAAAGTTCGTGGATCTGCTGAACGTTATTCCCAACGACAAGCTCACCTGGCGTCCTACGGCCGACTCCCGCTCGTTCGCCGAAGTCTTCTTGCATGTAGCCGGCGAGCGCTACGGAATCCTCGGGCTCATGGGAGCACCGAAGCCCGACGGATTCGACCGCACTGCCCTGGAGAAATCGACGACCGACAAGGCCCATATCGTCGGAGAACTGAACAAGTCGTGGGATTTCGCTCAAAAGACGATCAACGGCATGAGCAACGCCGAGTTTGCCAGGTTGCTGCCCAAGCTGAGTCCGCAAGCCAACGCCGGCGACGTGGTCTACATCCTGGTGGCCGATGCCCATGAACACCTGGCTGTGGCAATCCATTCAAGGCCGCAGGCGGCCGGAAATCATATAAAATAGTGGGGCCCGCCATGGAAAACCCTGAATCACCCAGAAAACTAGCTGGCCGTTATGAAGTGCGCGAAGTTCTCGGTCAAGGTGGCATGGGACTGGTCTATCGCGCCTACGACACCGTCGTACGCCGCGACGTCGCGGTCAAAACCATCCTCGACCTCCCCGACGCCGCCTCCCTCCAACTCTTCTATAAAGAATGCGATGTGCTGGCCTCCATGAGCCATCCCAACATCGTCGAGATTTTCGATATCGGGGAATTCGAAGAGGAGGGGAAAAAGAAGCCCTACTTCGTGATGCCGCTGTTGCCCGGCACCACGCTCGATGACTTTATCCGTAAATCGAGCCACCGCCTCACCATCGAGCGTACGGTCGAGATCATTTCCCAAACCTGCCGCGGCCTTCAGGCAGCGCATGAACGCGGTCTGGTGCATCGCGATCTGAAGCCGAGCAATATCTTCGTCATGGAAGATGACTCGGTCAAAATCATCGACTTCGGTGTGGCGCACATGACCGACGCGCACACCACGCGGGCCCAAAAGGGAACTCTGCTCTACATGTCGCCTGAGCAGATCCAGTTGAAGCCACTCTCGGCCGCGTCTGATATTTTTTCTTTGAGTGTGGTCTGCTACGAGGCTCTCACTGGCCGCCATCCCTTTCAGCGCACCCGCACCGACGAAGTGGTAGAAGCCATCCTGAATCAAATCCCGCCACCCGCCTCCGAAGTGAACTCCGCCATATCGCCGGCCATCAGTCGCGTCGTTCACAAAGGCCTGGCCAAGCAGTCCTGGCATCGCTTTAGCACCGTGCGCGAGTTCGGCGACACCCTCAGCAAAGCACTGCGCGGAGAGAACATCGATTTCTTCGACCCCCAGCGCCTCCGGCCACGCCTCGAGCGCGCCAGCAAAGCGCTCAACCAGGGCGATCTCCAGTTCGCCGGCGAAATCCTCGGTGAGCTCGAAGCCGAGGGTCACATGGACGCCGAAATCGGCACCCTCCGCCGCCAACTCGACGGTGCTGTCCGCCGCAAAACCATGGCCCAGTTGCTGGACGCAGCCCGCGCTCGCTTCGAACAGGAAGAAGACCCGCTGGCGTTGCAGAAACTGCAAGAGGCCCTGCAGATCGAACCCGACAACGCCGCCGCGCTCGCGCTCAAGAGCAAGATCGAAAGCCGCCGCAGCGATCGCCAGATCGAAAACTGGTACCGTCTCGCGCGCCAGCACATCGAAAACCATGCCTACCCGCACGCCCGCGAGGCGCTCGGAAACGTTCTCCAACTCCGGCCCAAGGAAACCCGCGCCATCGAGTTACTCGCCGACGTCGACCGCCAGGAGCAGGAATACAAGAAGATTCGCCAGGAAAAAGAGCAGGTCCATCGCGCCGCCCTCGACGCCTGGCACAAGGGCGATGTCAGCAGCGCCCTGGCCAAGCTGGGGGTCGTACTCGAACTCGACCGCAAAGCGCCCGACTCGGTCAACCGAGAAAGCGGAGCCCGGTACCAGAGCTTCTACAACGAGGTCCGCACCGAGCACGACGCCATGAACACCGCGTACGCCGAGGCTCGCAAGCTGCTTGACGACCATAACTTCGCCAAGGCTCTCTCCATCTGCCAGACCTACCTAACAAAGTATCCGACCAATGCTCTCTTCCAGGCTCTCCGCTACGACATCGAAGAGCAGCAGCGCCAGAATCTATCCGCGCTGATCGCGCAAGTCGATCGCCAGGTCGAAGCCGAGCCCGATCTCGACAAGCGGGTCAGCATCCTGCGCGAAACCCTCGAGCAACATCCCGGCGAATCTCATTTCGAACGGGCCCTCCGTCTGGTCGAAGACAAGCGCGATCTGGTTAACTCCATCGTCGCGCGCGCTCACCTGCACGAAGAGCAAGGCGCTTTCAGCGACGCCCTCAACGACTGGGAAATCCTGCGCACCATCTACACTCAGTATCCCGGCCTCAAGTTCGAAGTCGAGCGCCTGCAGAAGAGACGCGACCAGCAATCCCGCATCGAATCGAAGACCAGGTTCATCGAGCAGATCGATTCCTGCCTGCGCGCCAGCGACTACGACCACGCCTTCGAACTCCTGAAAGATGCCTCCCAGGAATTTCCCAACGACCAGGAGCTCGAGGAACTGGAAAAGCACGCCCATCAGGGTGTTCAGCGCAAGCAACAGGCGCAGCGCCTGATGGCCGAAGGCCAGCAACTGTGCTCCGAACAGAGGACCTTGGAGGGCACTCAACTGCTCCGCCAGGCCTGCGAACTGAACGAGAACGACACGCTGGCCAAAGCAGTTCTGTCGAACGCGCTCGTCGACCAGGCCCAAGCGTTGGTCGAAAGCGATTGGCACGCAGCGGAAAGGTTGGCCAAAGAAGCTACCGACCTGAATCCCTCCCATCCCTTGGTCAAAACCTTGCGCACGCTGATCCAGGATCAAAAACGCGAAGCCTTCGTGGGAGAATGCGTGTCCGAAGCGCGCAAGCTGCAAACCTCCGGGGATCTCGGAGCCGCGTTCTCGCGCGTGGAACAGGGCTTGTCGGTCTATCCGCGGGAAATGCGCCTGGTGCAGATCCGCGACGCGGTCGAACGCGATCTTCAATCCCAGCGTCGCCAGATGCGTCGCCGCGATCTCGAAGAACTCCGCCGCCTCGCGAGCGAAGCCGACTCCGCCTCCGATCCGGACACCAAGCGAAACCTTGGCGCAAAGGCGCGGACGCTCGCCAACCAATACGCAGGAGACAACGAGTTTCTCTCGAGCGCCAACGGCCTCCTCGAAAAACTCAATCTGCCCGGAGTGAGGGGCGAAATCAGCTCTGCCGAGGAGACCTACGCAGCGACGCTTTCTTTCCCCGCCGCTCCCACGATCGATCCCGTCCCGCCTCAACCTCGACAACCGGTCACTCCCACCGTTAATCCTCCACTCGCAGTTCCACCGCCCGAGAAGCCGGCGCCCGTAACCACTCGACCAGCAGCGGTCCCAACCCCGGCGCAAAAGAAAATTCAGCCCGCAGCGCAGGCTCCCCTCAACCTGAAGTTCATCGTGGTCGGCGCCTCAGCCGTCTTGCTGGTCGCTGTCGGTGTACTGTTTTTCCTCTTCCGGCACCGGCAGCCACCTCAACCTGCCGTCGTCGAAACCGTGCCCGCACCCGCTCCCGTGGTTCAGCCCGAGGCAGTTCTCCCCGGATTGAAGCTCTCCTCCGACGCGACTGCCGGCAAGGTTTTCATCGACGATCAACCGCCCACCGATCTCCAGGATGCGCAATGGTCCGTCGATAAACTCTCTCCCGGAGATCACAGGCTGACGTTCGAGAGCCCATCTGGTAGCTTCGAGGCCGCTCTCACAGCCACCGCTGGCGCTCTACCCGTCATCAAGTCTCCGATCGCGGCGAAAAGGGTTCTGGCGGTTCTTGTAAGCAGCATGGGCGATCACATGCACGTTAACTCCAGCGACGACAGCGTCAAATTAAGTCTCGACGGACAGCCTTCGGTCGATGTCCCCGCCGACGGTCTCGACCTCCCCTCCGTCGCTCGAGGCTCACACGAATTGACCGTGAGTCGAGGAAGCGAGGAATACAAGCTGGCTGTAGAGGCTACGCCCGCTCCCGCTCTCACCGCCTTCGTCGAGTCCGGCCAAAACGTCGGCACTCTTGTCGTGGTTACCGGTCAGGACAAGGCAACCGTGTTCCTCAACGGAAAGGCCCTTACCCAGCAAACGCAAGCAGGCCAACTCCGGGTCGCCAATCTGGAACCGAAAGACTACGTCGTGCGCGTCGCCAAACCCGGTTTCCAGGATGTCGCCCAGCAGCACATCCGTATTCGCAAAGGCCAGCAGGCGCGGGTGGTATTCGGACTTCTTCCTGTACCCCACATGGCCCAGTTGATCATCCAGGGCGGCCCCGCCGGAGCCACCGTGCTCATCGATCAAGCCAGCGTCGGCACCCTGCAGTCCGACGGAAGCCTGAACCTCTCATCGGTCTCTCCCGGCGATCACACGGTTGAGATTCACCAAGATCGGTTCAAACCCAAGCAGCTCAAGAAACATTTTGTCGCAGGAACGCCTGTCATCCTGACCGCTGCCGACCTTTCTCTGGAGTCGGCTCCGTCAGAACTGAGAATCAACTACTCTCCCGCCGAGGCCCAGGTCTCCCTATTCAAACCAGGCGAGGCGCCGGTGAAGGCGGTCAGCGGTAGTGCCCTGACTCTGGCCCCGGGCGAGTACATTCTCGCCGTCCGCATGTCCGACGGTTTCGTGCGCACCGCAAATGTGGATCTAGCCGCCGGCCAAACCCGAACCCTCGATCTGTCACTGGCGCCCAGCGGAATGAACAAGTGGGATGGCCCCGCCCCATGGCGGCAGGAGAATGGCGTCTACATCCGCAAGGGGGGTGACTACATCCTCTATAACCTCACGCCTACGTCCGGAACTTTCGTCTTCTCCGCGATGCTGAATAAAGGCCGTCGCCTCGAGTGGGTCGTCAACTACACCGACCCCAATAACTACGATCTCTTCCAGATCGACGACAACACTTTCTACCGCACCGATATTCGCAACGGCCAGAAAGTCAGCGAGGCCAAGGTTCCGCACAAGAGCGAAAAGAAAAGCTTCCGCACCCTCGTGGTTCGCGTCACCGGGACCGAGATCGTTCACCAGATTAAAGAAGGGGATCACTGGACCGTTCTCGATCGTTGGTCGCAGCCCGGAACCAATCTCTCCTCGGGGCGTTTCGGTTTCTACTTGCCCGGCGGCGACCAGATCTCACTGGCGAGTTTTGTCCACTACCTCGATCTGAATCTCCACTAGCGTCCGCCGCATCCCTAACGGGAAGAGTCTCGTTTCATCGAGGAACGCAATGGAATTCAGTCTGGACCAGACAATCTCGCTTCTTAGCCGGACCCCTGCCGTTCTCAATGCTCTGCTTCGTGATCTCCCTGAAACCTGGACACACCGGAACGAAGGCGAAAAGACCTGGGCGGCTTATGAGGTTGTCGGGCACTTGATTCACGGCGAACGCGCCGATTGGATGCCGCGGGCAAAAAGGATTCTCGAATTCGGCGATACGCTGGCGTTTGATCCCTTCGATCGTCTGGCCCAGCAGAGCGAGAGTCAGGGCCAATCGCTGCCCCGCCTGCTGGATGAATTTGCCCGCCTGCGGTCGGAAAACCTCG
>Ga0123356_10001898_pt1 | contig 22671 bp, 20 predicted proteins | sample TergutEmb28metaG_2_FD_92546 | JGI IMG/M metagenome (GOLD analysis project Ga0123356, IMG submission 92546) | Embiratermes neotenicus P3 segment gut microbial communities from Petit-Saut dam, French Guiana - Emb289 P3 | ecosystem: Host-associated > Arthropoda: Insects > Digestive system > Gut ...
CGACTCGCCGGCGGCGATCGCGTCGACCTTGAACTGGTCGATGTCGACCGCGACCACATCCTCCCCCGCCCGCGCGAACGCGACCACCAACGGCAACCCCACATACCCAAGACCCACGACTCCGACAGCCATAGTCGGTGAACGATACTTACGGGATGAAAGGAGACTGGGTGGAGATCGTCGTGGCCGCGGACGACGGGTCCCGCAGCTATGAGATCGCTGCCACTCGGGCCGGGCGGCGAGTCGAGACGACGACCGGGAGAGGGATCATCGAGGTGGCCGAGGTGACTCGTTCCGGCGAGCCGGTGCGGACGGCGAGATTCATGGCCAGCCGCGTGCTCGCGCTCGTCGAGCACCCCGCTAGCGAGACGCGCGCTCAGCGCCGGCCGCCAGAGGCAGACCCGAACGCCCTGTAGGTCCCGGCGATCGTGGCGAAGCCAAGCAGCGGCCACACCGGCCAGAATGACGTCGCCGAGCCGTTCATCGCGGTCAGAACCCAGACCGTGACGCATACGCCCTGAAAGAACCCCAACAGCGTCCACAGAACGAGCGCGCGCCGCTTCGCGCCGCGGGGACGGCGCCACGCCCGGCGGAGCGATGCGTCGAGCGCGAGCGGTACGCCCAGTCCGAACCACGCCCACGCCGGCCAGAAATAGCCGTCGCCCGTCAGCCCCCAGATCGCGAGCAGCAGGATCGCGATCACGCCGGCGAGGTTGCGCACCACGCGGCGGGTGCCACGGAGGGTCGTACGCCCGCCTGGGTATGCGACCGGCGGCGTCCAGCGCCGGTTGCCCTGGGTCGGCAGATCGGCCGTGATCGCGTGCAGCTCGGTGTGCGAGGTGGCCGCCAGGCAGCGCTCGAGGCGCCGCTCGAATTCGTCGTTGTCGAGTCGGCCCGTGAGGTGCTGCTCTCGCAGAACCTCGACGGTGAGCTCGCGGTCTGAGTCTGCGGCGAGTGTCGCGGGTGAATTTGCCATGCCCACAGACTCGCGGCGATCGCTCCCGGCGTCGTTGGGGTGCGCCACCGGAAGCGCTCCAGTAGGCCACCGTCCAGGCAACGGGGGTTAACCCCAGGGAGGGCGCCGTCAGGTCGCCTGCCCCTGGGACCGGCTCACAGGGCGTCGGTGCCGTGCGGCCGGAGGTGCAGCCCGGGGACGACGTCGTTGAAGTCCAGGTTGAACCTGGGGTCTGGGCGCAGGCTGTCGTTTCCGACCAGGAACACCCGCACGCGATGATCGCCGTCGACGTGGATCTTGCCGAATCCATCCTCGTTGAGGAAGTAGTCGGTGAGTACGAGCCGGTGGTCGCGCGTCAGCAGGCTGTCGTGGGGCCCGGAGCCGGGTCCCAGCTCGAGTTTGTCGAGCAGGCGGGGGTGGGCGGGGTCGGTGATGTCGAGCATCACGATCTCGCCGCCGCGCCTTGAGTCCATCGGGATGAACAGGCGTCGTCCGTCGGGAGAGACGACCATCACCTGTGGGGCGGCGTCGGGGTCAAGCGTGTTCAAGTTGAAGACCGGCCGCTCCGTGCCCGCGATCGGGTTCAGCAGGTACAGCAGCCCGTTCCTGACGCCCGCCGTGTACGCGCGTACCTGCGGATCGCCCGGGATGAATTTGACGTCCATCATGCCGGGCGCGCCGGGGATCGTGATCGTGCGGATGATCCTTCGCTGGTCGAAGTTCCAGACGCGGATCGTGCCGCGGTAGGCGACCGGTCCCGGAGTCTTGTTGAGACTGCTCACAGGGTCGAACAGGTCACTGGTGAGCATCAGGTTGTGGTTCCAGCTGATCGAGATCCCGTGGGGGTTGAAGCCCGGGGGCGGATGGTTCGGCCACTCATGGGTGATCTGCATGCGGGCGTTGAGCTCAACCACCCTGCCCGGTCCCCCGTTTGCGGAGCCCAGGTCGGTGATCAGGAAGCCGCCGTCGGGCAGCGGGCGCGGGTCATCGGTGAATCCCGACAGTGTCGGCTGGCGACTGAACAGGTAGCGCGGGTGGGCGGGGTCAGATATGTCGAAAAAGAACAACCCGGGCTGGTGACGAAGCGTTGACAGCAGGCCGCCGCAGACGATCATTTTCATGCTCATCGCGATCATGCAGTGGTGCGGTTCGTTGTCGACCCCACCCGGGCCGGGGACCAGTGCCCATCCGACCACCTTGCCGTAGTTCGGCGAATTGCGCTGAAAGTCGATCGCCGCGAGGCGGTCCGGGGCGCGGCGGGCGGCATCACCGAGCCACACGTACAGGTAGCTGGTCCCGGCCATGTTCATGTCTCCCATCATCGCGGCGCGCGCCACCAGCGCCTTCGTCCTGGAAGCGCCCATCATCGGCATGCCCTTCATCATGGTCATGCCGTGCATGTTCATCGCAGGCTGGGCGCTGGCCGCCGAGCGGGTCGTGTGGATGGTTTGTGACACCGCGATTGCGCCCACCAGCACGAGCACGGCGGCGCTCAGCAGCTTGACTCTGGTTCGGATCATGACGATCCGCTTCTGGCACACTCGCCGCCCCGGAGCCCGAGACCCAGCAGCGGCGCCACCAGGCATACGTTGAAAACGCCGGCGAGCAACGGCACGACACCGAGGATCGCGAGGATCGTTCCGGACTTTCCGCCGGCGGCGATCCCGGCCGCGATCAGCGTCGCTCCCGCGGCGATCCGGACTCCGCGACCGACACGGCTACCCATCAGCCTGACGAATGACATTGAGCCTTCCTCCTGTGTTCGGGGTGTTTACTTGGAGGACGTGCCCAGCTCCCAAGACTGGACATCTGTCACGGACGCGGCGACTTCGCCGCTCGGGGTGACTATCGCGGCCGAGCTGCCGGCGCTGACGCGGCTTGCGCGGCGGCTGGCCGGCAACCAGCAGGAGGCCGACGGCGCGGTTCAGGATGCGCTCGAGCGGGCGTGGCGCGCACGTGATCAACTCCGCGACCAGCGAGCGGCCGGCGCGTGGCTGCGCAGCATCCTCACGCGGGTGGTCATCGACCGCCAGCGACGGCGCCGAGACGTTCCAGCGGGCGCGCCAGACGCGCTGGAGTCGATGCTGCCCGATGTCGCTGAGCCCGGCGCCGTGATCGAAGCGGCGCAGGAGGAGAGCACACTTCGGGCTGCGCTACGACAGCTGTCGGTCGCAGACCGCGTCGCGGTCGTTCTGGCCGATGGCGAGGGCTGGCCGGCGGCCGAGGTGGCCGAGTTGCTTGGCGTCAGCACCGAGGCGGCCTTCAAACGCATTCAGCGCGCCCGCTCCCGCCTCGTGTCCGCCCTCGCCGAAGAAAACGCCGGCGCCCAGCGTCCCGGCGCCGGCTGCGAGGCCGCGCGCGCACACGCGCATGAGCTACTCGACGGCGTCGTCAACGAGACCGACGCCGTCGCCATCCGCGCCCACCTGGACTCCTGCCCGTGCTGTCCGGCCGCACTCCAAGCGGCCGCGGGCGTGCTCGCGGCGCTGGCCAACGAACAGCCGTCCGAGCCTATCCCGGAGAGGCTGCGGGCGCGCCTGGAGGAGCTGGTGCGCGCTTCCCGCGCAACACTCTGAGCACCTGCGAGGATGCAGCGATGGATACCGCAACCATCGATCAGGCCTACGGCCAGCTCCAGACCGAGTTCCAGGACGTCGCGAAGTCGATCCAGGCGCTGGCCGAGAAGCTTCAGGCGGCCGCGCAGAGCGGCGACGAGAATGCGAAGGAATGGGTGCTCGACCTGAAGCAGGTCGCGCTCGACGTCAAGGATGAGCAGCTCCAGGTGAACACGCTGCTGCAGGCGATCCACGGGTTCGTCGACAACTCCAACCAGCAGTTTCAACAGCAGGTCCAGCAGATGCCCCAGCCGATGGCTGGCGGGATGTTCGGCGGCCGCGGCGGAGGGCCCTTCGGGGGCTTTCTCGGGGGCGGCTTCGGCCGGGCGATGATGATGGGAGCTGGGATCGGCCTCGGCGACGACCTGATCAACAGCATCTTCTAACCAACGCCACCGGGGAGCCCGAGCGACAGGTCGCGCGCCCGGGCTCCCACCGGGCGGCTATTGCGGCGTGTTCAGGTTGATCTTGACCGGCGGGGTCGGGATCGGATGCGGGAGCGAGTAGAACGCTCCGGCGGAGTTGCCGCGCGTCCCGAACCCGACGCCGGCGCCCTCGAGCGCCGTCTCGATGCCCTGCGGGCGCTGGATCGAGAACGCCTCGAAGCCGACGTTGTTGGGAGGGGTGGTCCCGACCAGGTTGGCCGCCAGCACCCGGTGCTCGGATTCAACGCCGGCGATCTCGGCCGAGAAGCGCGCGAACTGCCCGTTTCCGGCCTGGGCGAACGCCACGACCCCCATCAGGTAGAGGTTGACGAACAGCGTCTCGCCAGCCACCAGCGCCATCCCGAGCGCGGTCAGGTCGAGCGCGTTACCGGCGCCGCCGAAGAACCCATCGGGGATCCAGAACGTCGTCGTGGTCGGGCTCCAGAACTGGCGCGTGAACCGGAAATGATCGACTTCCGAGGCATAGGCGCCCTCGAATACCGCGAGCACGCCGGCCGGCACCGAATTGAAGTTCGCGCGCCGCAGAACCTCGTTGAGCAGCGTTGTCGTCAGCGCCTCGGTCGTCACCGCGACCGTCCCAAACGCATTTATCTCGCTATGCCGGTCGTGTCCGTGCGCGAACGCGCCGGGGGCGAGCGCACCACCGGCGGCGGCGACACCGGCGGCACCGGCGGCGCCGACAGCCGCGCGTTCCAGCAGCCAGCGGCGGGTGCCCCGGGGGGTACCCGTCTGCTTCAGCGCTTGCTCGAGTTTCCGAACGTCGGTTTGTTCTGACATGTCGCTCCTCTCGCGAGGTTCAAGGGCCGTATATGTCGCTATGACGCATCCGACGTCCGCTCTATTCCATCCGTGCCGGTTGCAGTCGGGGCTCTGTCGGCATACCGTCCCGATCGATGACTGACGAGCTTCCGGATCTGCCTCAGTTCGGCGCGACGTTCATGGAGTTCATGAGCCTGATGAGCGCCGCGGCCCGGGGCCGGGAGTCGCAGCTTGGCGAGCGGGTCCGGGCGCACCTCGGCTGCGATCCGCGGGAGCTGCCGACGACCGGTGCGGACTTTGTGATCCCCGATCGCCCGAACATGCAGCTGGCGCTCGACGCGGTTATCCCGGACAGTGAGCTGCTCGGCTTTGTGTCGCCGCACGGCGGCATGATGGCCGTGGGGTTAACCGACCTGTTGGGTGGGCATCCGATGGCCGGCGCGATCGAACCCGGACCGGTTCAGTACACGGACGTCGAGGTCGGCGACGGCCGCGTCGTCAGGTGCGTGTCCGCGGGCGTGTTCTTGGCCAGTCGCAACGGCGCTCCGGTCGTCCTGGTGCTGTCGTCCACCGAGGGTGGTCCGTTCGGGCGGAGCAAGCTTCGTCTCGAAGGATGCTCGCCGCAGGACGGGGTCGTCTCGGCGCTGCTGGGTGAGCTTCGCGCGGCGATGCGGGAACACAACGTCTACCGCGGCCGGGTGATCTCGCTGCATGGCGACATGGAGCGCTCGATCAGCGTCCAGTTCCACGCACTCCCGGAAATCACGCGCGACGCCGTGGTCCTGCCGCCGGGGACGCTGGAGCGGATCGAGCGCCACGCGATCGGGGTCGCGCAACACGCCGAGCGGTTGCGGTCGGCCGGTAGGCAGCTCAAGCGCGGCGTGCTGCTGCACGGCCCGCCCGGGACCGGCAAGACGCTGTCCGTGAACTACCTGCTGGGCGCGATGCCCGGCCGCACCACGGTGCTGCTGACGGGCCGCGGACTCGGCCTGATCGAGCCCGCGGTCAGGATCGCCAGAGACCTGGTGCCGGCGACGGTGGTGCTCGAGGACGTCGACCTCGTCGCCGCGGAGCGGTCGATGCCCGGAGGAGACAACGGGGTGCTGTTCGAGCTGCTCAACCAGATGGAGGGGCTCGACGATGACGCCGATCTGCTGTTCCTGCTGACGACCAATCGCGCCGATCTGATCGAGCCGGCACTGGCAACTCGCCCCGGCCGGGTCGATCTCGCACTCGAGATCCCGCTCCCCGACGACGCGGCTCGAGCGCGGCTGCTGCGGCTCTACGCGGGCGATATCCCGCTCGACGACGAAGCCGAGCAGGACCTCGTGGCGCGGACCGGTGAGCTCAGCGGCGCGTTCATCAAGGAACTGATGCGGCAGGCGTCGCTGCGGGCCGCGCTGCAGGCACGCCCGGCGACAGGCGCCGACGCGACCAGCACGCTCGACGAGCTGCTCGAAGAACGCTCGACGCTCACCCGGCGCCTGCTGGGGGAGGGCGCGGACGGGGCTGCGGCGCCGCCGCCGTTCCCGGCGATGCTGCACGCGTTCGGGGCGGCGGGGATCCAGGTGCCTGGACTCGCCGACGAGTAGCGGCCGCTGTCTTCAGGCGAGGTGGAAGACCTCCTGGAGCGGCGTCATCGCGTCGTCCGGAGCCCGCTCAGCGAGCGTGAAGTACGGCGCCATCTCGGCCTGCCAGAGAGCGTTGATCTCGGTGTCCTGCATCCTCGCCTTGCAGGCTTCGAAGTCGTCGCACTCGAGGTACCCGACGAGCATCCCGTCGTCGCCGAGGAACAGCGAGTAGTTGCGCCATCCGGCGGTGCGCAGCGCGTCGAGCATCTCAGGCCAGACCGCAGCGTGCCTGGCCCGATACTCGGCGACGCGCTCAGGCAGGACCTGCAGAACGAAGCAGATGCGGGTGGGCTCGGATCGCGCCTCGGGCATACTGGGGAAGCTACCGGCAAGAGCGCGCCGGTCAATACTGAGCGACCGGAAACCACCGGGAATCGATCAAGCTCGCGCGGTCTCAAGCTCGCGGACACGCGAAAACTTGGGCCTTGACAAGGGATAGGCTGATCTGATGTGATCGTTTTCGTTCGTTTTGGTTCGAGGAGAGGGACGGAGGGTGACTGCTGATCACGGCGTGTGCTCGCGTCACGGTGCTGTGCCTGAACTGACGGAGCCGAAACGACTCCTATCCATTCCAGATCAGGGGAGGAGAACCTGATGGAACACTTCGTCGCGCGGCCAGGTGGTCGGCGTCGTCTCCGTGGCCTGCGCGTCGGCGTCATCGTCGCCGCGGTCGCCGCGCTTGCGGCAGTGATCGGTGCGACCAGCGGCTCTGCGTCCGCCGCCAGCGGGGTCAAGACCGGTCTGAACGTCTACGTGATTCCCAAGAACCTTGGGAACAACTACTTCACGGTCGCCGACAGCGTCAAGACCGGCGGCGCGCTGGCGGCGCTCAAGGCGCTCGGTGAGACCGGGACGGAGACCAGCGGCTCGGCCGCGACGTCGGCGTCTCAGCTTCCGGCGCTGCAGGCCGCGATCGCCAAGGGTGCCAACGCGCTGATCGTGTCCGCGACCGATCCGACGGCTCTGTGCCCGACGTTGAAGCGGGCGATGGCGAGCGGCGTCACGGTTGTCACTTACGACTCGGACGCGCCGACATGCCGCAGCATGTTCATCAACCAGGCTTCGACGGCGGCGATCGGGACGAGCGAGGTTGACCTGCTGGCCCAGCAGATTCATAAAACGGGTCAGATCGCGATCGTCTCGGCCGCGGCTTCGGCGACCAACCAGAACGCCTGGATCGGGTACATGAAGAAGGAGCTGAAGAAGTATCCGAACATGAAGCTCGTCTCGATCGTCTACGGAAATGACGATCCGACCACCGCGACCCAGGTGACCAGCGGACTGCTGCAGAAGTATCCGAACCTGAAGGGCATCATCTCGCCGACCACGGTCGGGATCCTCGCCGCGGCAGCCGTCCTCGATAAGCCGGCGTATCGCGGCAAGATCCAGCTCACCGGGCTGGGCACACCGTTGTCGCTGAAGAAGTACGTCGACGACGGCACGATCAAGGCGTTCGAGCTGTGGAATCCGGCCAACCTCGGCTATCTCGCCGCTTACGCGGCGGTCGACCTGGCGTCGAAGAAGATCACCGCCGCCAGCGGCCAGAAGTTCACTGCGGGCAAGCTCGGATCGTTCACGGTCGGTGCTGACCACACGGTCCTGCTGGGGCCGCCAACGGTGTTCAACAAGGCCAACATCAACCAGTTCCACTTCTAGACACTCCCCTCACCGGCTCGGGCGGCCTACCGGGGCCGCCCGAGCCACCTAACGCAACTGAAGCGTTGACCACATCCGTCTCAGCCACCTCTCCGGCAGGATCCAATGGGCCGGCCGAGCCGGTGTTGTCGTTGGCCGGTGCCAGCAAGGCGTTCGCCGGCGTGCAGGCGCTGCGCGACGTGTCGCTTGACCTGCTCGCGGGCGAGGCGCACGCGCTGGTCGGTGAGAACGGGGCCGGCAAGTCGACGCTGATCAAAATCCTCTCCGGCGTCCATCAACCCGACAGCGGACGCCTGTCGATCGGCGGCCAGACGGTGTTCTTGAGCGGCCCTGCCGATGCGAGCAGGCGCGGGGTCGCGGTCATCTACCAGGAGCCCACGTTGTTCCCGGATCTGAGCGTCGCCGAGAACGTGTTCATCGGCCGTCAGCCGCTGAAGCCCGGGCGCCGGATCGACTACCGGGCGATGAACGCGGAGGTCGCACAGGTCTTCTCCCGCCTCGGGGTCAGGCTCGATCCCGAGCGGATCGCGCGGGGCCTGTCGATCGCGGAGCAGCAGCTCGTCGAAATCGCCAAGGCGCTCACGCGTGACGCCCGCGTGTTGATCATGGACGAGCCCACCGCGGCGCTGTCGGCGGTCGAGGTGCAGCGGCTGTTCCGCGTCGTCGAGGCGCTCCGCGCCGAAGGTGCGGCGGTCGTGTTCGTCTCCCATCGTCTTGACGAGGTCTTTGAGATTTGCCAGCGCGTGACGGTGCTCCGCGACGGCGCGCGGGTGCTGTCGGCCCCGCTGCAGGGCATGACGACCACCGATCTGGTCCGCGCGATGGTCGGACGTGACGTGCTGGTCGAGGCGCACGAGCAGCACGCGCCCGGCGGGGCCGTGCTGGAGGCGGAGCATCTGACCCGGGAAGGCTTCTTCTACGACGTCTCCCTCGAGGTGCGGGCCGGCGAGGTGGTGGCGCTCGCCGGGCTGGTCGGTTCGGGTCGCACCGAGGTTGCCCGCGCGATCTTCGGCGTCGACCGCTACGACGTCGGGGCCGTCCGGATCAACGGTCGTGACCTGCGGCGCGGCTCGCCATCGGCAGCGATGGAAGCGGGCGTGGCGCTCGTGCCGGAGGACCGCCGGCAGCAGGGGCTGGTGATGGATCTGTCGATCGCGCGCAACATCGTGCTCGCGTCGTTGAACGTCCTTCGCCGGGTCGGGGTGATCCGCGCCCGCACCGAGCGCAGGTTCGGAACCGAGTGGGCGGACCGGCTGCAGGTCAGGTACTCGCGCGTGTCGGCCCCGGTTGCGACCCTGTCCGGCGGCAACCAGCAGAAGGTCGTGTTGGCCAAGTGGTTGGCCCGCAGGCCTGCGCTGCTGATCGTGGACGAGCCGACGCGGGGGATAGACGTCGGCACCAAGGCCGAGGTGCATCGGCTGATCTCCGAGCTCGCCAAGACAGGTGTCGCCGTACTTGCGATCTCGTCCGAGCTTCCGGAGGTGTTGACGGTCGCCGACCGGGTGCTGGTGATGCGTGAGGGCAGGTTGGCTGCGAGTCTGAGTCGCGAGCAGGCGTCCGAGGAGGCGATCATCGCCGCCGGCACGACCGCGGGCGCCGCGACCACTGAGGCCGGAGCGAGGCAGTGAGCGCGACCGCGGAATCCTCGCCGCGGCCGGCGGCGGTCGACGAGACGCAGGCCGCGATGAGTTCGCGGACGCTCGTCGAGCTGGTACTGCGTGCGCGGACGTTCGGGATCGTGGTGATCCTGGCGCTGTTCGTGCTGGTCACGTGGCTGATCCAGTCGCGATTCTTGAGCGCGTCGAATATCCAGTACATCCTCGGCGACGCGACCATCTATGTGCTCGTCGCGGTCGGCGAGACGTTTGTCGTGCTGACGCGCAACGTCGACCTGTCGGTTGGGTCGGTGGTCGGCCTGTCGGCGTATGTGTCGGCGAACATGTTCCAGACCCATCATGGGATCGCGATCCCGTTGGTGTTCGGTGTCGGACTCGGCGTCGGCCTTGTCTGTGGAATCGTCACCGGTGCGATCACCGCGGTGGGACGGGTGCCGAGCCTGGTCGTGACGCTCGCGATGCTGTACATCATTCGCGGGTTCGACACGGTCATCGTCGGCAGCGGCCAGGTCGTGGCCAACTCGTTGCCGAACTCGTTCACCAACATCTTCAACGCCACGGTGATCGGGATTCCCGACATCGCGTGGGCGGTCGCACTTGTGGTGGCCCTCGCCGCCGTGTACCTGCGCTCGTACCGTTCCGGCCGGGATCTGTACGCGATCGGGTCCGACCCCGCCGCGGCGCGCCTGGCGGGGATCTCGATCGGGAAGCGCGTGTTCGGCGCATTCGTGTTGTGTGGCGCGATCGCCGGTGTCGGCGGCGTGATCTGGGCGACGCAGTACCAGACGATCGACGCCACGGCCGCCAACGGCCTGGAGCTTCAGATCATCGCGGCCGTGGTCGTCGGCGGAGTGGCGATCTTCGGAGGCAGCGGCAGCGTCGTCGGCGCGGCCCTGGGGGCGCTGCTCCTGCAGACGATCAACGTCGCCCTGAACGTGCTCGGGATCCTGTCGCTGTGGACGCAGCCGATCGCCGGATTCATGTTGCTCGTTGCGATCACGATGGATCGCGGGATCCAGCTGCGGCTCAGCACGGCGCTGCGAAAGCGGAGTGGTCACGTTGACGTCTGAACGAGCTGCATCGCGGTTGCGCTCAAGCGAGCTTCGCGGGGCGCTGCGCTGGGAATCGGCGCTCGCGCTCGCGCTGGTCGGGGTCTTCATCCTCGGAACACAGATCTCGCCGCAGTTCACCAGCAGTTACAACCTGTTCACCCTCTGCACCAACATCGGGGACCTGGCGATCATGGCGCTGCCGATGACGCTGATCGTGCTCGTCGGCGAGATCGACCTGTCAGTCGCGTCGACACTCGCGATGTCGTCGGAGCTGCTCGGATCCCTGTACCTCCACCACTGGTCGATGCCGCTGATATTCGCGGTCTGCCTCGCGATGGGCGCCGTCGCCGGGCTGGTCAACGGCTTCCTCGTCACCCGGGTCGGCCTGCCGTCGCTGGCCGTCACGATTGGCACGCTGACCCTGTACAGAGGGATCGCGACCGTGATTCTCGGGCCGGTGTCGGTGTCCACGTTCCCGGCGTCATTCACCAACGTCGGGGTCGTGGGAGCCTTCGGGCAGAGCTGGCTGTCGTGGTCGGTCGTGGCGTTCATCGTGCTGGCGATCGCTACCGGGGTGATGCTGCGGATGACTCCGCTGGGAAGGTCGCTGTACGCGATCGGGCTCAACCAGGAGGCGGCCTTCCATGCGGGGATCCGGGTCAAGCGGATCAAGCTGCTGCTGTTCGTGCTGTCGGGCGTGGTCTGCGCGGCGGTCGGAATCCTCTACACGTTCGAGCTCTCCTCGGCGGCCGAGAACATCGGGATCGGCTTCGAACTGCAGGTCGTCACGATCGTCCTCCTCGGCGGCGTCTCGATCTTCGGCGGCAAGGGGACGATCCTCGGGGTCGCGCTCGCCGCCTTTGTCTATGCGGGCCTTCGCAGCGCGCTGCTGTTGACCAGTTCGTTCAACGAGAACGACTTCCAGATCGTCTCCGGGGGCCTGCTGATTCTCAGCGTGCTCGTGCCGAACGTCCCGTCGTTCGTGACCCGCGGCCGCGAGCTGGTGGCGCGGCTGCGCGGACGTGTCAGCGCCCGCGCGGCGACCGCGGGCGCGGAGGGGGCGCGAACCGATGGCTGAGCGCCGGTTCGCCGCGGTCGACCTGGGTGCCCAGACAGGGAGGGTGGCCGTCGGACGCTTCGACGGAGATCGGGTCCGGCTCGAGATCGCTCACCGCTTCGCCAACGAGCCGGTGTGGCTGCCGGACGGGCTGCACTGGAACCTGCTGAGTCTGTTCGCCGACACGCTGGACGGACTGGCGCTCGCCGCCTCGGCCGGAGAGCTCGACGGAGTCGGGGTCGACAGCTGGGGCTGCGACTACGCGCTGCTCGATCGTGACCACCGGGCCCTCGGGCTGCCCTACCACTACCGCGATCCGGGCCGGGCGTCGACCGAGTCGATGGAGCGCGCCTTCGCTCGGGTCGGCCGGCACGAGTTGTACATGCGCACCGGCATCCAGACGATGCCGATCAACACGGTGTTTCAACTGGTCTCGGAGTCCGGCGGTGCGGCGGCCCGCGCGGCGCAGCGGATCGCGATGATCCCCGACCTGTTCGGACTGTGGCTGACCGGCACCCTGGCCAACGAGCTCACCGTCGCCTCCACGACCGGCCTGCTGGAAGCGGCCGGGACGGGTTGGGCTCGCGACCTGGTCGAGCGTCTCGGGGTCCCGCCGCGGCCGTTCGACGGCGAGGTCGCTGCACCCGGGGTCGAGCTCGGGCCGATCCTCGCCGATCACGCCGCGGCAGACCGCGCCGCCGGGACCGTGGTGCGAACGGTCGCAGGCCACGACACCGCCTGTGCGTACGCCGCTACCCCCGGACTCGGGCCGGGCGTCGCGGTGCTGTCGTCGGGCACCTGGTCGCTGCTGGGGGTCGAGCTCCTCGAACCGCTGCTGGGGCCCGACGCCGAGGCGTTCAACCTGACCAACGAGCGGGGTCTGGACGGCACCGTGCGGCTGTTGCGCAACGTGATGGGGATGTGGCTGGTCGAGCAGAGCCGGCGCGAGTTCGCCCGGTCCGCGCCCTCCTACGACGAACTGTTCTCCGAGGCCGCGGCGGCGCCGCCGGAGGTGCCGCTGTTCGACCCGGACGCTGGTTCACTGCTGCACCCCGGAGCGATGACCGGTCGGCTTGCCGCGCTCTATGCGGACGCCGGGGAGGAACCGCCTGCCGACCGGGGAGCGTTGATCCGATCGATCCTGGTGTCGCTGGCGTGCAAGTACCGGCTCGTGCTCGAGCGGCTCGAGTCGGCCACCGGCCGGCGCATCGAGTGCCTGTCGGTGGTCGGCGGCGGGAGCCGCAACGAGCTGCTGTGTCAGGTCACCGCCGACATCCTCGGGCGGGAGGTGCTCGCCGGACCGGCGGAGGCGACGCTGCTCGGCAACGTCCTCGTCCAGCTCGCCGCGACCGGCGAGGTCGCGACGCTGGCCGAGATGCGCGAGTTGAGCAGACGGTCGTTCGCGCTCAAGCAGTACACGCCGAGTGCCGGCAGCGGCGGCGAGTCCACATATCAACGCTTCCTCGATGTGACCGACCTGACGGCCGGTCATGCGGTCAAGACAGGGGTCTAGCGACATGACACAGAGTGAGTCCGCATATCAGTCACTGCTCGACAGTCTCGGCGCACGCGGGATCGCCGCCGCGTCGGTCGAGGGCGAGATCGCCCGGCTGGTGATCGAGACTCCGTCGTGGGGTTACGGTGACTCAGGCACACGGTTTGCGACGTTTCCGCAACCCGGACGTCCCCGCGACGTGTTCGAGCGAATCGCCGACGCCGCCGAGGTGCAGCGACTGACCGGCACGGCTCCGGCCGTGGCGCTTCACTTCCCCTGGGACGCGGTCGATGACCTGGGCGAGCTGGCGGCGGCGGTCGCAGACGCGGGGCTGCGCGTCGGCGCCGTCAACCCAAACGTCTTCCAGGACCCCGACTACCGACTGGGGTCGATCACCAACCCCGCCCCGGAAGTGCGCCGCAGGGCGCTCGCGCACCTGCTGCAGTGCAGCGAGATCGCGCGTGAGCTGTCCTCGACTGCGCTGTCGCTGTGGTTCGCGGACGGAACCAACTACGCCGGCCAGGACGATCTGCGGGCCCGCCGCGAGCGCCTCGAGGAGGCTCTCGCCGAGCTGTACGCGGCGATGCCCGAGGAGCAGGAGCTGCTGCTCGAGTACAAGTTCTTTGAGCCGGCGTTCTACGCGACCGACATCGCAGACTGGGGCTCGGCGCTGCTCCTGTGCATCGGGCTCGGCGAGCGCGCCAAGGTCCTCGTCGATCTCGGCCACCACGCCCACGGGGTCAACGTCGAGCAGATCGTCGCGTTGCTCGATCGGGAGGGGCGCCTCGGAGGCTTTCACTTCAACAACCGCAAGTACGCCGACGACGACCTGATCGTCGGCTCGGTGAACCCGCTCGAGCTGTTCCTGATCTTCGTCGAGCTCGGCGGCGGCGCCGGCCGGCTGCCGCGTCTGACGATCGACCAGGCTCACAACGTCGAGCCAAAACTGGAGGCGATGGTTCGCAGCGTCCTCAACCTCCAGGAGTCGTTCGCCAAGGCCCTGCTGGTGGACCGGACCGCTCTGCTCGCGGCGCAGAGCGCGGGCGACGTCCTCCGCGGCCACGAAATCCTTCTCGACGCGTTCAACACCGACGTGCGGCCGCTGTGCGCCAAGGTCCGCGCGGAGCTGGGCGCCGCTGAGGACCCGCTGCGGGAGCTGCGCAGCAGCGGGTACGTGGAGCAGCAAGCGCGGGAGCGAGCATCCGAAACCATGCAGTTGAAAGGCTGAAATGACACTAACCACCCGAATCGTCGATCTTGTTGCCGACGACTGGGATGATGCCGCTGCCGCACGGGCAACGACGACGCTCGACCAGGTCGTGTTCGCCTCGCATCTGCTCGGCGGCAATCGAGCACTCGCGAACTTCGGCGGGGGTAACACGTCGGCCAAGGGAACGGCGACCGACCACGTCGGACGCGAGCTGTCGGCGATCTGGGTCAAGGGCTCGGGCAGCGATCTCGCGACGATGTCGGCCGGCGACTTCACCCCGTTACGACTCGACGAGGTGACGGCGCTGTTCGAGCTCGACGAGATGAGCGACGAGCGGATGGTCGCCCACCTCGCCCGCTGCCAGATCGACCCGGCGGCGCCGCGGTCCTCGATCGAGACGCTGCTGCATGCTTTCATCCCGGCCCCGCACGTCCATCACACGCACCCCGACGCGATCAACGTGCTGGCCTGCGCCCGGGACGGAAAGGAGCTGGTGTCGGAGTGCTTCGGCGCCTCAGCGGCGTGGATCGAGTACATCCGGCCGGGCTTCACGCTCGCCAAGCAGGTCGGCGCGGCGGCCCGCGAGAACCCGGATCTGGAACTCGTCGTGCTCGCCAAGCATGGCCTGGTCGTCTGGGGTCAGACGGCTCACGAGGCGTATGAGCGGACGGTCGCCGTCTGCAACCAGGCGGCCGACTTCGTCAACGCGCGCGCCGCGACGGCGGTGCGGTTCGGGGGGTCGACGGCCGGGCGCCGGCTCGACGACGGCGCCCGCGAGCGGACGCTGCGGGCGATCCTGCCGACGCTCAGGGGGGCCGTGTCCTCGGAGCGCTCAAAACTGCTGCTACCCGACCTGTCGGGGAGCGTGTGCGAGTTCGTCGACTCGGTCGCGGCGGCGTCGCTGACCCGGATCGGGGCCGCATGCCCCGATCACCTGGTCCACACCAAGCGGCTGCCGATGTGGATCCCGTACGACCCGGCGACCGACGATCTCGAGACGCTGCGGACCCGGATCGTCGCCGAGACAGGGCGCTACCGGGACGCCTATCGCGGCTACTTCGCCGAGTTCGCAACGCCGGACGACGTGATCGCCGACCCCGACCCGCGGGTCGCCCTGATCCAGAACGTCGGGCTCGTGGCGGTGGCGCCGACGCTGAAGGCCGCCCGCGTCTCACGCGACCTGTATCACCGCGCCGTCGAGGTCATGGCCGGGGCCAGCGCTGTTTCGGAGTTCGCCTCGCTGTCGGCTGCCGAGAGCTTCGCGGTCGAGTACTGGCCGCTCGAGCTGTACAAGCTGTCGCTGGCGCCGCCGCCGGGTGAGCTCCAGGGAAAGGTCGCGCTGGTCACGGGCGCGGCCGGCGGCATCGGCCGCGCCGTGCTCGAGTCGCTGGTGGAAGCGGGGGCGGTCGTCGTCGCGTTCGACATCGATGGGTCCGGCGCCGCCGACGCGGTCGCGCCGTTCGGCGACGCCGCGATCTCGATCGCCGGCGACGTGACGTCCGAGCCAGCGGTCGCCGACGCATTCGCCAGGGCGGTGGCCGCTTTCGGCGGGATCGACATCGTCGTCTCGAACGCCGGGATCGCGTCGAGCGCGCCGATCACCGAGACGACGCTGAGCGAGTGGGAGCGCAACCAGGGCGTGCTCGCGACCGGCTACTTTCTGGTCGCGCGCGAGGCGTTCCGGGTGCTGAGGGAACAGGGCGCCGGAGGCTCGGTCATCTTCGTCGCGTCGAAGAACTCGCTGGTCGCCGGGCCGAACGCGTCCGCGTACTCGGCGGCGAAGGCGGCGGAGCTGCATCTGGCACGGTGTCTGGCCGCCGAGGGAGGCGGCGACGGGATCCGGGCCAACGTGGTCAACCCCGACGCGGTTCTGCAGGGGTCGAAGATCTGGGGGTCGAGCTGGCGGGCCGAACGCGCCGACGCCTACGGCATCGCCCCTGAGAACCTCGAGGAGTACTACCGCAAGCGGACCGTTCTCGGGGTCAACGTCCTGCCGGAAGACGTCGCCCACGCCGTCCTGCACTTCGCCTCACCGGCTCGATCCGGCAAGTCCACCGGCAACCTGTTGAACGTCGACGGCGGCGTCGCCGCGGCGTTCCCGCGTTAAGTGGCACCTTCCGCAAATACGCTGACATTCGAGTGGCCCCCGGTGGCGCCGGGGTATGTCCTCGTCGCCTCGCGTGGCGCTGCCACGCTTCGGCTCCTGCGTCCTTCCCCTGCATCCACCGGTGACCCCTCTCGGTGTCACCGTATTTCCGCAAGGCACCACTAAGCGAGCCGACCACGACCAAGACCAAGACCAAGAAGAACGGCGGCCACCTGCTGGCCGAAGCCCGGCGCGCGGCGATCGTCGAGATATTGCGAGCCGCCGGCTCGGTGACGGTCGCGGAGGTTCAGGCCGAGCTCGGGGTCTCGCCGATGACCGCCCGCCGGGACCTCACCGAGCTGTCGCGGCGCGGCGTGGCACAACGCACCCACGGCGGCGCGGTGATCCCCTCGATCTCCGCTCACGAGGACTCGTTTGCGCAGCGGGTCGCCACCCAGACCGAGGCCAAGCGCGCCCTGGCCGACGCTGCCGCGCGGCTGCTGAGCCCGCGCGACGCCGTGTTCCTCGACTCGTCCTCGACGAGCTACTACGTGGCCGCCAGGGTGCTCGAGCTCGGCATCGAGCTGACGGTCATCTCCAACAACCTGCCGGTGATCGGGCTGATCGCGACGCAGGCTCCGGCCAACATCGAACTCGTTGCCGTCGGCGGGACCCTGCGCGAGCTGACCCAGTCGTTCGTGGGTCCGCACGCGATCCGGACGGTCCTCGGACACTTCACGGACCGCGCCTTCATCAGCGTCAAAGCGCTCAGCAGAGAGGGCACGCTCGCCGACGTCGATCCGCTCGAGGCCGAGGTCAAACGGGCCATGATCGCCCAGGCGGGCGAGGCGATTCTGCTGATCGATCGTTCGAAGCTCTCGGCCCGCGGCCTCAACGCAGTCGGGCCGGTATCCGACATCTCGCTCGTCCTGGCCCACGGCGCCGAGGCCGCCCAACTCCGGGATCTACAGAAGTTCGGCGTGCGGGTTCGGTCGACGGACCAGCCGTCGCCGTGACGCCGCGTCCATGATCGCTTGGTGAGCGGTTCGTGCGCCTTCGTGCGCGGTTTCGATCGTCTTGGTGCTCAAATCGCCTTGACAGGACCATGTTCGATCAATATAAGTCCAGCCACCTCCGCGCCTGTTGAGGGAGCGCGGGTTCGAGACCAAAGCGAGGAGAGGAAGGCTGCATGTCTTCAGTGTCGCGGCGTGTCCTGTTGGGTGTCTGCTGCCTGGTCGCAGCTGTCGGCGCCGGAACCGCTCAGGCCAGTCCGATGGCCCCCGCGGTCGGCTCGCTGACCGCCGAGCACATGAACGACCCGCTCGGGATCGACACCGGCAGTCCGCAGCTGGGCTGGGTCATCAGCTCGGCGGGGCGCGGGGTCTCCCAGAGCAGGTACGAGATCCGGGTCGCGACCGACAGGAGCAGCGTGGTGCACGGTCGCGACCTGGTTTGGGACTCAGGTCAGGTGAACTCCGGGCAGTCCTTCGACGTCACCTACGCCGGTCCGGCGCTGGCGTCGCAGACCCGTTACTACTGGCAGGTTCGGGTGTGGGACGGCCAGGGAGATGCGTCTCGCTGGAGCAGGCCCGCCTGGTTTGAGACCGCGTTCCTCGACTCCTCCCAGTTCCAGGGCAACTGGATCGGAACTCCCACTGCTCCCAGCTCGCCGACCGGACCCGAGGTGCTGCTGCGCAAGGACTTCGCGCTGGGCGGCGGGCCGATCACCAAGGCGCGTCTGTACGTCTCCGGCCTGAGCTTCCCGTACACCGACATCAACGGCCGCCCGGTCAGCAACCACGTGCTCGACACCGCCTTCACGATGTACGGCAGATACGCCCCCTGGCAGGTGGAGCAGGGCTCTCTGCACGCCGCCGGCGGCGAGGCGGGGATCCTCAAGCAGGGCACCAACTGGACCGACTACACGATGAGCTTCAACACGACGCCGATCGCCGCCCAGTCCGGCTGGATCGTCCGCGCCCAGTCAACCGACACCTACTACCTGCTGATCCTCGACACGAGTGACGACCCCTTCGGCCCGAAGGACTCGCTGCAGGAGGTCTCCGACCAGAACGGCAACTTCAGCGTGATCGGCAATCTCGCGCTCCCGTTCCCCGTCACCGATGGCACCTCCTACGCCGTCAAGATCGCCGTCGCCGGGTCCTCGGTGACGACGTCGATCAACGGCACGACGGTGGCGAACTTCGACGCCGGCAACCTCCCCGGGGGCGTGACGCCACTCGCCACCGGAACCGTCGGCTTCCGCGAGGACAGCGGCGGGCGGAGCAGGCGAACTTCAGCGATCTCACCGTCACCTCTCCGTCGGGCGCCACCCTGTTCTCGAGCCCGCTCGACCAGGAGAGTGACCTGGCGGCGTTCGACGCTCCGGGCACGAGCGGCGCCAGCGTCGATTACTCGACCTTCGACGTGACCAAGCTGGTGCACCCGGGTGCCGACGCGATCGCGGTCAGTCTCGGCAACGGCTTCTACGCCGGCGGCGCCGACGACTATCCCACCAGCGGCGAGCCGTGGCAGCCAAATCAGCCGAAGCTGAAGCTCGAACTCCAGGTGTGGTACGCCAACGGCACCTCGACGCAGATCGTCACCGACGGTTCCTGGAAGGTGACGACCGGACCCACGACTTCCAACGACCCCGCGGTTGAATCGTTTGACGCTCGACTCGAGAAGCCGGGTTGGACGAAGGTCGGGTACGACGACAGCAGCTGGGACGATGCCGCGGTGCTGCCGGCGCCCGACGCCGTGCTCCGCGCCCAGCTGATCCCGCCGGTCGAGAAGACCGCGACGATCACGCCGGTCAAGGTCACCGACGTCGGCAACAGCCTGCCGGTCCCGTCGCTGACCGCGACGCCGACGCCGGACTGGATCTGGAACACGACGGGCGGTCAGACCGCGATACCCGCGGGGAACATCTTCATGCGCAAGGACTTCACCGTTGCCAACCCGGCTGCGATTTCGAGTGCGGTGCTGCGCGTCAACGGGGATGACGGCGACATCGCCTACGTGAATGGAACCCAGGTGTCGGACTCGCCCGACGTGAACAACGGCTGGCAGACGTCGGCGATCAGCAACATCAAGCCGCTGCTCGTGCCCGGCAACAACGTCATCGCCATCGAAGGGATCGACCAGGAGGCCAACGCGACCAGTTTCCTCGCCGTCGCGCAGCTGGACACGACCCGGATCGTCACGGACTCGAGCTGGAAGGCGCTTGCGGGGACGCCGGCGACGCCGCCCGCCGGGTGGAACACGGCCGGCTTCGACGACTCGTCGTGGCCCGCGGCGACGGTGACGGGTCCGTATGGCATCCCGCCATGGGGCACCGGCATCCAGAACCCAGCTCCACCCGCGAAGGTCTACGACTTCGGGATCACCACGTCTGGATGGGCGCGGATCACGATGGAGGGGACCGCCGGCCAGCAGGTTGACATCGCGTACTCCGAGAAGCTCAACCCGGACGGCACCATCCAGGGCGAGGGCGAGAACAACCAGACGGACACCTACATCTTCAAGGGAACTGGTCCCGAGACCTATCAGCCGAAGTACGGCTGGAAGGGCTATCGCTACGTCCAGGTGTGGGCTCCGTCCGGCCCGATGCCGACGATCCTGTCGGTCAAGGGCGAGGTGGTGCACACGGCACTGGCGACGACCGGCAGCTTCACCAGCTCGAGCAGCCTGCTGAACACCATGCACGCGGCGATGAAGAACACGATCCTGAACAACCAGTACTCCTACGGCAGTGACACCCCGGTGTATGAGAAGGGAGGGTGGACCAACGACAACGGCGATTACGCCACGTCGGAGATGGACAACTTCAACGCCGAGGCCTACTACATCCACATGATGCAGAACTTCGACGATGCCCAGGCCCTGTCGGGCAACGTCGGATGGCTGGTTCCGACGCAGCCGGGCAACGAGACGGCGGTTGACCCGCTGTGGGGCGGCTCGTACCTGTTGATCGAGTACGACATGTACCAGCACTACGACGATCTCGCGGTGATCCGCCGTGACTACTCGCACATGGCCGACTATGTCGACTACCTGGCGAGCCTGATCGCGCCCTCCGGCGATATCTACCAGGGGACGACGTATGGCGACTGGTCCGTTCCACCCAACGGCAACCCGCCCTCGAGCGAGATGCTGGGCAGCATGTTCCTCTACCGCGAGGCCGAGGACCTGTCGATCATGGCCGCGGCGATCGGCAACAGCGCCGACGCGAGCAAGTACGCGACCCTCGCGGCCAACATCCGCACGGCCGTCAACAACGAGTTCTACAACTCCACCACGCACGTCTACGCCGACCCGGTCGGACTGAACTCCCACGCGGTCGGTGGGCCCAATGGCACCATCACCTCGACCGCCTACGACCAGACGGCCAACGTGTTCGGCCTGGCGTTCGGGCTTGCCCCCGACGCGGACCGGCAGGCGATCGCGAACGGGCTTGCCGCCAACGTCGTCGCGGACGGTAACCACCTGTCGACGGGCGCCAACGGGTCGAAGTACATCCTGCCGGTGCTGACCCAATACGGCTTCGGGAACCTCGCCTACCTGGTGGCCACGAACCCAACCGCTCCGGGGTGGGGGCAGTGGTTCCTGCAGTGCGGCGCCACGACGATGTGGGAGGCGTGGGAGGACACCACGTGCGATTCGGCCCGGTCCCGCGACCATGCCTTCATGGGCACGGTGGACGACTGGCTGTTCTCCGGCATCGCCGGGATCCAGGGGACGTCACCGGGATTCCGGACGGTCCAGATCGACCCGAACCCGGTGGGCGACCTCACCTCCGCATCGGCTACCGAGGCCACGCCGCTCGGGCCGGTGAGGTCCAACTGGACCCACTTCGGGACGAGCTTCAATCTCAAGGTCACGATCCCGGTCGGTTCGCAGGCATCCGTGTGTGTCCCCGCTGACAACGCCGCCTCGGTGACCGAGGGCGGCCGCCCTGTCGCCAGTGCAGACGGAGTGACCGTCACCGGTATGCAGGCTACATGTCTGCAGCTGAGCGTCGGCTCGGGGACCTACGACTTCGGCTCGACGATGTCGTCTTAGTTTCAGTCTCGCGGTGACAGGGTGTGCGCGAGGTTTGCGGCCGCCGGCGGCGGCTGCACCTCGTGCACATCGACACCAGCGGCGCGAAGCACCTCGGCGCCGTCGGTCGGACTCTGCTCCACGTAGGCGGTGTCAAGTTCGCTGGCCGCGACGATCACGTTGAGGCCGTGACCCTCGAACTTCGTGGCTTCGGACACCACCGTCACGTTGCGGGAGCGCATGATCATCGCCCGTTTGACCGCGGCCTCGTCCGGATCCGGATCGGTCAGGTAGCCGCTCTTCTCGATCGCCTTCACCGAGAAGATGACCCGGTCGGCGAAATAGGTCGAGATGCTCTGAAGCGTCTCTGGCCCGACGAACGAGCTTGTCAGCTTGCGAAATCGTCCGCCGAGGCCGATCAACTCGACCAGTGGACTGTCCGAGGCCCCCACCAACGTCATCACCGGCTGCGAGTTCGTCAACAAGGTCACCCGGACCTCGGCCTCGATGATCTCGCGGACGACGAAATACGCGGTGCTGGACGAATCGATGAACAGCGTCTCCTCGCTTGCGACCGTCTGTGCGACGACCTTGGCGAGGAGCAATTTCGCGTCGACGTGCTGGTTCAGGCGCCGCTGGAACGAATCCTCATGCGCCGCCAGCTCGGGCAGCACCGCGCCGCCGTGCGTCCGGTGCGCGAGACCGCTGTCGGCCAGGATCGAGAGGTCGCGCCGCGCCGTCATCGGCGAGATGCCGAAGTCCTCCTCGAGCGTCGCGGTGGTGACGCTCCCCCGCTCGCGAAGGCGTTCGAGAATCAGCCGCCGCCGTTCAGCGGGGACAAGCGACCGGGAACCTCGTCGCGACCGGGCCATCCGGGAAGGCTTGCACACCGGACGGCGACGCGCGGACGAAGCGAATGACAGCCGCTCAGAGGCGGACGAGGTTTTCGGCGGCGAGTCCGCGGGTGACGCCGCGGAGGTCGACGTACAGGGGCGCGTCGTGGGCGATGCTGAGGTGGTCGATGTCGGGGTGGGCGGTGACGAGCACGAC
>Ga0123356_10001899_pt1 | contig 22659 bp, 18 predicted proteins | sample TergutEmb28metaG_2_FD_92546 | JGI IMG/M metagenome (GOLD analysis project Ga0123356, IMG submission 92546) | Embiratermes neotenicus P3 segment gut microbial communities from Petit-Saut dam, French Guiana - Emb289 P3 | ecosystem: Host-associated > Arthropoda: Insects > Digestive system > Gut ...
ATAAAATCTATTTCTGCTGTTAGCAATTGCCGTATTCTTGGCGGCGCTACTTCATAGCATTTTTGTAATTTACTTGTATTCAGATTTTTTTGATAGTAGTTCATGCTTGCTTAACAAGCTAATTAATCAATATTCCGGTTTGTTCTATTTCGTTAAGCATACCTGCGTAATCGCTGTCTCGGGCAATTACATGAGGCTCTATGCGAAAATCTATCTGACGGCGTAATTTCCAAATAGGCGGAATTACCTTGAGAAAATCCCCCTTAAAACGTTTTACCACTAATGCAACATCAATATCGCTATCCTCGTGAGGACTCCCTTTAGCGTATGAACCAAAAAGATAGACATTTTCTATCTTCATTGGAAAATTACTGTCAATAACCAATTGCTTGTATTTTCTTACTTTACCGATAACAACATCTCTTTCGTCCATAGCTGTAATTTTGTGGTTTCTTTCAATAATTGGTCGCATTTTAAAGGAGTCAATATTTTTGAAATATCCTTTTTGTATTCGGGATAACGAGCCTCAATGTTGAGCGGATTTAAAACTCCGATGAAATCTTGCTGTTCTTCGGACAGGGTTTCGTAAAAACCGCCTTTCACTGCTAAATATTCTATATCGTGTGTGTAGGGTGGCGTATCTTCTTTACATTTTGTATAAACAGCCTTGAAAATTTTCTCAATTACCTGATGGCACATAAATCCAACATACAAATAACGCCCTGTACTTAGCATGACTGCTGCTGTTTCTAAGTCGTAGTCAGATAGTTTTGTCCAGTGGGTTACTTTTTCTTTGGTTGTCATTTCGTATTTAATTTGGCTGCAAAAATATAATAAATTTCTATCTCAATTTTTTAAATTAATATGCTATTTTCGCGCCTAAATTTTTAAAAAATGAGCGAAGACCTTTTTCAAGGCTACAAAGGAGAAGCCTTAGCATTACTACAAAAATACAATGTACGCGTTTGGGGCACGGCCGAAGTGAAAACTACACGCGGCGATTTTTCCGGAACGATTTTACCCAGAGCAGTATTCGACGATGATAAGCATATCGTGATGAAGGTGGTTACAGGTTATAATATTGGTGTTGATACCGATACGATTACCGATATGAAGGAAACCGGCTATAAAAAAGCCAATTATAAAATTCCGGAAAAAGAGTTCCCTAAAACGCCGGGGCTTCCGCAAGTAAAACTTTTAGGAACAGGTGGAACAATCGCATCTCGCTTAGACTATAGAACAGGCGCCGTTATTCCGGCATTTTCTCCGGGAGAGTTGTATGGCGCGGTTCCCGAATTAGCCGGTATCTGTAATTTGGAAACCGAGAAAATTTTTGCCGTTTTTTCCGAAAACATGGGTCCCAAACAATATGTAGCGCTCGCTCAAAAAATTGGCGAGGAGATCGAAAAAGGCGTAGATGGCATCGTGATCGGACATGGAACGGATACGCTTCACCACACCGGCGCCGTTTTGACCTATATGTGCCAAAATCTTCCGGTTCCGGTGGTTTTGGTAGGATCGCAACGCTCTTCCGACCGACCCAGTTCCGATGCTGCGCTGAATTTGATGCACGCTATGACTGCCGCAGGACACGGAAATATTGCGGAAGTATTGGTATGTATGTTTGGTCCGACCTCCGACGAATACGGATTTTTGCACAAAGGCACCCGCGTGCGCAAAATGCACTCCTCATACCGCTCTACTTTTAGAACGATTGGCGATACGCCGGTAGCTAAAATCACCAGAAAAGGCGTGGAACCGATTCATCCCACTTTCAACCAAAGGAGAAAAGATAAAAACGTGAAAATCGTGCCCACTTTCGACGACAGAGTAGCCATGTTGTATTATTACCCGGGCATGAAACCCGATATGTTAGACGCCATTACCGACAATGGCTACAAAGGTGTGGTTTGGGTTGGCACAGGCTTAGGGCATGTTAACAAAGAGATGTACCCAGCGATTGAGCGCGCCCACGCAGCCGGCGTGCACCAATATATGACCGTGCAAACCATTTGGGGCTATGTGCACATGTTTGTGTATGATACCGGTCGCGATATGATGAAAAAAGGAATTGTGCCCTGCGGCAACATGCTCCCCGAAGTGGCTTTCATTAAGTTGGGATGGGCGCTGGGGCAAACGCATGACTTTGAAGAGGTAAAAAATCTGATGCTTACTCCGATTAATGATGATATTACGGAGCGGGAACCTTATAATGGCTATTTGGTGTATCAAGGTGGCGTGCCGGAAGTAGAGGAGTTTGTTCGTAAAGTACGGAAATAATCCGCGTCATCTGCGTGCTAAAACTCAAACTGATGCCGCTGAACAGAGCAGCATTCCGGTTGCAGCAACGTAATCATCTCCAAGAAAATATCATCTTTATTTTGAAGTGTTTCTACCCCAAACGCTTTCATCAATTGCGCATAAAACCGATAATCGTTCCAATTGAAGGGGCAGGGACGTACCATCTCAAAAGGCTGCGCCACTTTGAATGATGAGGTAAAACTGCCGCCCAATTCAATCGCAAAATTCATCGGAAGAATTAAATCGGCCAATGCGGTGGTTTCGTTTTCAAAAACGGATTGCATACAAACAAAATCGGCGGCTTCAATAAATTCTTTTGTAAAAGGATGGCTCTCCACAATATTATCACCAAAGATGAACACGTTTTTCGCTTCTTTCTTTCCTAGTAACGTTCCCGGGCAAACATGGTCGGCAGGCAAAGTCTCCACATTCCACGTTTTCATAAGAAGTTCAATATAATCGCTTTCCAATTTTTGAAATCCGGGACCATATTCCTGGTGCATTCCCATGTCGTACAAACCTTGGGTATTGCAATCAGGTTTTAATAACATCAAGCCACAAAATGTTTTACCTTGTTTTTCGGTTAATAACATGAGGTTTTTGAGCTCGCAGAAAGTATTGAGATCGCCGCTTTTTTCCGAGAAAATAAACGCAGATTCAGGCGTCTCTAAAATCTCTTTCACAAACTGCGCAATTATCTCATTTGAAACATTTGCATGTTGTAATAATTCATCGTAATTTAATGACAAAATATGGGTTTTATATTCATAAAAGCACTGCGCTAATCCGTTTACAAAAACTCCGGCCTCTAAATTGTTTTTTAAAATGTAATAATTCACTGCCGTAACAAAAGCGCGTTCATCATTAATGTACAACACGTTATCAACACGGTGCATTAAAGTAGATTGCGTATGCGTGGCAATCAACGTAACCGGCGTATGGTTTTCTTCTCGCGAATTTTGTACCAAATGGCTAATAACCGGATGCTCTTTTGCCAAATCCGAACCAACAATATAAATACGTTTAGCGCCATGCAACTCCCCGACAGGCAAATTGTCGTTTTTATTTACGTTGAATGGCAACCGGTTTTCCATTTGTCGTTGCATGAAATATGATGAGGTAATAGAGTTGGTATCCAAACAAGTACGCACAAATTTTTGTATGAGATACATCGCCTCGTTTGTAAGCTGCGGAGAAACGAGAACCGCAGTTTGAGGTTTGAGGTATGAGGTTTGAGGTATGAGACGCTCATTGCCCTCATTGCCGTCAGTTTTAACTGACGGAATTTGAAGTTTGAGTTTTGAGGTTTTTGAATGCATGATTTTAATAGCCTCTTCTTTGGTAATTGGTTTTAAAGTACCATTTTCTCTTAATAATGGCTGTGTAATTCTATCTTTTCTATTAAAAATGTCGTATTCAAATTTAATATGCCTATTGATTAATCCATATTGATTTACAAAGCCGTAGCGTGCGTTAGCGCCATATATATTTCCTTTATATTCCAATAAATCAACTTCAAAACCTTCTGAGCCAAAGGGATCTATGGCGGGTAGTTTCTGATAAGGCAGCGGCAGAATTTTATGTGTAAAATTTTCGCGAAGAGCGCCGGTAGGGCAAGTGTCCACGCACAATCCGCAAGCATCGCAACGGCTCTCTGTTAAATTGCCTTCCAGATTGGGCGTAACGTAAGTTTGCGAGCCTCTTTTGAAGAATGCCCATGCCTTGTTGCCGGAATACTCCTGACAAACGCGCACACATCTGCCACACAAAACACATTTGTTGTTATCTAATTCAATTTTAGGATGATGGAAATTTACTTCAAATTTTTGGAACTTTCCTTTGTATTTGTTTTGATCTACGTTGTAATCGGTGCAATATTTTTGCAGTAAACAATCGTAAAATGCAGAGCATCCGCACTCTAAACAACGGTTGGCTTCCTGTTTTGCTAACGTTTCATCTTGATAACCTAATTCTACTTCTTTAAAGTTATGGCGTTCGTTTTCCGGTAGCACAGGCATTTCGTAACGCGCATGAGGCACAAAGCGATCTTCGTAATTCGCAGCTACTTGTTTTTCGAAATTATCTTTGGTGGAGATAAAAGATGAAGTAGGGGATTCCGCGTCAAGTGCGGAATGGAGGAGGAACAATCCGATATATTTGGCGGCTGCTTTTCCGCCGGCAATGGCTTCAATGATATTGGTAGGTCCTGTAACGGCATCGCCGGCAGCAAATATTTTCGGAATATTCATCTGCATGGTGGTTTCGTTGGCATCCAATGTTTTCCACTTATTAAGTTGTAACTCTTGTGGTTGGAAATGCCGGTTGATGTGATCCAATATTTCGTATTGAATTTTCTGACCGGTAGCGGGGAGTACCAAATCGCACGGCAGGTCGAATTCGCTGCCTTCAATGGGTACGATATTTGAGCGGCGCGAACCGGGCACTTTTTCAGCTTTCATTTTAATGCACTTTAATCCGGTCAATTCGTCTTTTTCGTTATAATAAACCTCAGTAGGTGCGGCAAGGAAAATATACTCCACGCCTTCCACCTTCGATTCGTGAATTTCGATAGGATTGGCGGGCATATCGGCCTCCGTTCTGCGGTACAGCACAATGACATCTTCGCTGCCGCAGCGGCGTGCCGAGCGACAACAGTCCATAGCGGTATTTCCGCCACCTACTACCACAACGCGTTTACCTTGTAGGTTGGTGTCGTTATTGGTTTCGGCGTTGCGTTTCAAAAAGTCAATGCCGGAAACGAGGTTGGGTGCAGGTTTTTCGCCAATACCGAGTAAATCACCGTTTTGCGCACCGATAGCGATAAAAAGAGCATCGTAGTTTTTATCCAAATCTGCAATTTGCACGTTTTCGCAGATGCTTTTATTCGTAAAAATGTTAACCCCTAATTTTGTAATATTCTCAATCTCTTGATCTAAAATAGCATTGGGCAAACGATATTCGGGAATGCCATAGCGTAGCCATCCGCCGGCAGCCTCTGCACGTTCGTAAATATCTGCCTGAAAACCTTCTAATTGCAAATAATACGCCGCAGTTAATCCGGCGGGACCGCCACCGATGATGGCAATTTTTTTTCCGTTTAACGGCTTGGGTTTAGGTATATAAGTGTGCAAGTTCGATTTATTTTCGATTTTATCCGACAATAATTCGGAATCTGCAACATAGCGCTTGAGGTAATCTATTCCAACCGGTATTTTATCTTCGGTAAATTGCCGGCGGCATTTTCCTTCGCACGGGCGCACGCACACCCGCCCGCAAATTGCCGGCAGCGGGTTGGTTTCTTTGATTAAAGCCACGGCTTGTGCATACAATCCTTTTTCGATGAGCGATAAATAGCCTTGCACGTCAACGCCTGCGGGGCAAGTGAGTTTGCAGGGCGCTACACAATCGGCGTAGTGGTTGCTCAGCAGCAGTTCTAATGCGGCTTGCCGTGCTTCGAAAATTTCGGGAGAATAGGTTTCAATTTCCATCCCTTCCTGCACGATAGTAGAGCAGGAAGGTTGATGCGTTTTAAAACCTTTAATGGCCACCACGCACAAAAAACAGGATGAAAACGGTTTTAACTTCGGATCATGGCACAAATGTGGAATTTCTATGCCTATGGATTTGCATACGTTGAGGATAGTTTCGCCGGCATTTGCTGTAACTTCTTTGCCGTTGATGCAAAGGGTAAGTTTTTTATTCATTGAGGGTTATTGTTTTTGATAGGTGAAGTAAAAAAGGTTTGCAAAGATACCTTATTTAGGTGAATTTTGGATTCATAACTTGATTTTTTGTGTATTTGCAACAGGAAATGGACCGTTTGATTATTTTTTATTTTTGCCTTGCATTTAAAGTTGCGAAAAAAGAGGTAAAATGCACACCAACATCACCCTTTCTAATATTGATTACGTTTTACCCAACGAAAAGATTGCTTTCTTTCCGCTTGAGAATAGAGACCAATCCAAGTTATTGGTATATAAAGATAAAACTATCATAGATGCGAATTTCGCAGATTTGCCTGATCTCTTGGATGAAAATTGTGCGTTAATTTTTAATGATTCTAAAGTGATTCATGCACGGTTGTTGCTTCAAAATCAATATGATGCAAAAATAGAAGTGTTTCTGTTAGAGCCTGTTTATCCAACACGAGATATTGCATTGGCATTTTCACAAACCGGCGTGGTGGCGTGGAAATGTTTTATTGGTAATGCTAAAAGGTTTAGGGATGCCATTGATTTTGATGTGATGATGCAGAAAGCAGAATGTAGCGGCGAACCTGCGTGTTCGCCTAATAATAAAACGATTAAAATTACCGCTGAAAAAGGGGATAGGGTAGGGGATGCCTTTTTGGTAACTTTTATGTGGGAGGATGAAACGGTTACGTTTGCCGAGTGGTTGGAGGCTTATGGAAAAATGCCGCTTCCGCCTTATATTAAGAGAGAGGCGAATGTGGCGGATGAAGAACGCTACCAAACGATTTACGCCCAACAGCAAGGCTCTGTGGCAGCTCCCACCGCCGGACTGCATTTTTCAGAATCAGTGTTAAAATCTCTTAAAAACAAGAATATAGCACTGAAAAATATTACGCTTCATGTAGGGGCAGGAACTTTTAAACCTATTATCACAGATTCCATATTAGATCATGAAATGCACCAGGAACAAATGGTAGTTTCGAGAGATGTGGTGGAGTTTCTTTCAAAAAATCAGCATAAAAAAATTATTGCGGTAGGCACTACGGTGGCGCGAACGTTGGAGTCTATTTTTATTATAGGCGCTAAATTATATTTGAATATGGACGCCCCTTTTCAGGTTAAGCAATTTGAGATTTATGAGCATTTGCCGCTGCAAGAAATATCTGTTGAAAATGCTTTAACTGCTTTAACTCAATATTTTGAAGAAAGTAACCTGTTTGAAATTACTGCGGCAACCAGCTTGATGATTTTGCCGCATTACCGGCATAGAATTGCTAAAGGATTGATTACCAATTTTCATCAGCCGAAAAGTACGTTGTTGTTGCTTATTTCTTCTTACTTAGGCGAGGAATGGAGGCAGGTTTATGAACATGCATTATCGCATGATTACCGGTTTTTAAGTTACGGAGATTCTAATTTGTATTTATAATGCTCATACAAAATCTCAAACGTCTGCGTCAAAACATTAGCAATCTCATTCGCTCCCTTAGTAGTAAAGTGCACATAATCATTGCCTGCCCAGCCTTTTCTTACCCACGCACGCATGGAGTTGGCGCCACCCATTACCTGATACATGTTCCAAAAAGCAGCGCCCGATTTCGGAATTTCCGCGCTAAGCCGTTCCACTAATAAAGGTAAGTATCTGTACGTCTTTAATTCACCATCTACAATGGAAAGCATATCAGAGGGGCCTATAAACAAGATGGGAATGTTGGGCGCCACTCGTTGTAAATATTCTATTTGAGAGATGATGTTAGCAACATATAGTTCAACGCTTTTTTCTCCGAATAAGCCGGGCACCGCATTCCCGCCAAATTGCAAAATAAACATCCCAACATTTAATAACCGGTAGGTTTCCCGCATCAAAGAATCATTTTTGGAGGTAAAATGCAGACCGCCGGCGCCGCGCATGGCAATGTTATCCACCGCAACCCCGAAGCCATCGTCAATTAAAACCCCATAGATGTTGGCATTGCCATTCATAGAAATAGAAAACGATTGAGTAGAAAAATTTAACGGGAACTCAAGCAACTGAATGCCTAAAGAATCGGCTTGCAACGCATAGCTCATTTGGTTGGTCTTATCGGAAAAATCCACGCAGAAACTTCCTTTTAAGTTGTTAATTAACAATGCAATATTTGAATAATTATCTCTTCTGTCAACGACTCCTTTCCTGTTTACCGTGCTTGCTGTGAATGTATTCATTCCGTTAATTCTAAACATTTTACCTAAGGGGCCGTAATCTCCCTCCTTGTTTCTGCGCACATCTCCCCAAAGAGAAAAAAGTGAGTATTCGCCTGAATAACTTTGGTTTAGCGCACCTGTAAGAATGGTTTGATGAAAAGGCACCATGCCGGGTCCGCCGCCGCCAAATTTTTGCTGAAAGAATACCCGCAAATTAGAACTAAATCTATCTAACTCAATTTGCGAATCGCCGTAATATAAAACTCTTACAATCTTGTGATTGGGTCTTGCCGCTTCTGCTTTGGCAAAAAAAGTATTGAAATACGACAGATTATCATCCGGAAGCTCAAACACAGGCACCATTTTTTCAAATGCAGCTTCTATGTATTTTATCGTATCCTTGTATGTTTTTATAGTTTTTAGATCAACGGTATCTTCTTTATTTTCAAGTGTATTCACTTCCCATTGTTTCATAATTTCTTCCGGGTCTTCATCGTAAGCAAGTGAGAAGGTCATCATTTCCGACAAGGCAGGAAATCGCAAGATTTTGCCAAAAAACGCAATGCCGGCTGAGGGAAATAAGGCAGCAATGATTGCTAACCAAGCGATGATGATGACGATAAAGAGCAGTATTTTTTGAGGTTTCATTTTGTAATCTCAGTTTTAAACGCCGCTCCGTTTTTATACAAGCCGGAGGTGATGAGTCTCCTATCTGTGGCATCTGTCTTCCAAATTACAAACACCTCATTTTCACTTAAATGTGTAATAAACCCCCCTTCGCATTGCCAGGTAGTCACATTAACTTCATCTATATTTGGAATAAAATATCGTTGGTAAAAAACGGAATCTTGTTCAATTTTTACAGGATTTGGGATTAAATCTTCATAAAAAAAAAGCGCCATTCCGCTGATAATTTCCGGAAAAAGTGCATTGATTTTTCCATTGGTGTTCCATATCGCATGCACCGCCACATCAACAGGTACTAATTTTTCGCGGTACCCCAGCTTCCTCAATTCGGCATGTACCGGCTTAGAACCGTGCATTTTAGAAAAAAAAGCAGGGGCAAGTTTTTTAACTATCTTTTGCATAGGATAATCGTAATCGTAGGGCAGAATTGGGTCTTTCATGCCATGATAAGAAAACACAGGAATATTGTTATTTTTCAACATATTAATATCGTTCACTGCGCCCCAAAGAGGGGCAATCGCTTTTATTTGAAAGGAAACATCTCGGTGCTGCCCAACCGATTCAATGTCTCCCAAATCATTGTATGAAAGTGATTTGAATGAGCTTGCAGGGCGGTCTTTATTTTGCATAAAAGCAAGATTTAACGCAGTGATTCCTCCCGCGCTCGATCCTCCTACAAAAATAAAGTTTGGATCAATGCTGTATTTGCCGGCATTGGCAACCAAAAAGCGTAGCGCAGCGTGGGCATCTTGCAGCGATACATATCCGGCGCGCTCAATTGCTCCTTTCGCAAGTTTAAATCCCAATCTGTAATTGATAGATGCTGTGATATAGCCTAAGGATGCAAAGTAATGGCCCATCTCAACGTACTCTTTTTCAGCCTTATCGCCCACATAAAACGCACCTCCGTGAATAAGCATTAACAAAGGTCGCTCTGTTTTTTCCGCATGTTTCGGCATATAAATATCCATTTTTAACTCCAGCCTTTTATTGATAGTGGACATAATATCTTTTATTAAAACTCTTCCTATGTGATCTTCGGGGATGTCTTTAGAATCCCAATAGCCAATTACTTGCGCAAAAGGAATATCTTTATGTACTTGCGTGGCAAAAACCGGATCTAAATAACGCCGGGGAAATTCGGTAATGACCGGTGGGGCATAATCAATAAAAGCATGAGGAGTTTTAACGTTTTTGCCGTTTAGGAAAACTTTGGGCTTTCTTTTTTGGTAATTTATTTGATAGGGCTGGGGTTTTGTAAATTCGTTATCATTAATTAAATATGCGGTGGCAAAACCCATTTTATTTTTAATAATCGTATCTACCACAACAATATACGGTTGGTGATTGATTTTGGCAGTATAATAAGCCTTTTGTTCTATAGAGTGTAAATTATGATGCGTTTTGCAACCCGGCAACAGTAAAATAATACTTAGAAACCAAAATAAACGGAGGTTTTTTATCATAATATAATTCAAAAATTAATAGATATCAATCATTTTACAAATATCTGAAAAAACATCTTCAACAGATTGCATGCCATTTACTTCTATGAGTTTGTTTTGTGTGCGATAATGGGCAACTAACGGTTTGGTTTGCGTTTCGTAATTTTCAATACGTTTCCGGATCACGTCGGGCGTATCGTCGGTGCGTTTTAGTAGTTCGGCTCTTTTTATTAACCGCTTAATCACCTCATTTTCATCTACTGTAATATAAACGGCAAGCGTTACGGGGATGATATGCGGGTACTCCATTCCTTCCATCATCCGGGCTTGTTCCAACGTTCGGGGTACGCCGTCTAGGAGGAAGCCGCGTGCATTTTCGGAGGAAGCACAAAATTGATGCAGCAGGTCTAACGTCATCTCATCGGGGCAAAGGTGCCCTTGATCAATGAGTTGCTTTGCCTGCATTCCGATGGGAGAGCCGGATGCCATCTCTTTGCGATATAAATCTCCGGTAGAAACATGCTCTAAATGGTATTGCTGTCTCAATAAATCGGCTTGCGTGCCTTTTCCCGAGCCCGGGGCGCCCAGTAAAACAATGTTAAAATAATTTGGAGTCATCTTAAAAATTTGAAATATAGAATAGCTGTTTTTCGCCGCGAAAATATTTATATATCTTTCTCCGTTGTATAACACGAAAAAATAATTTGTTTATTGTTAGAAATCATGATTAAAAAGAAAAAAATCTTCATCGTTCTGCTTTTTATTTCAGGTGTGCTGTGCGCTCAAAATGTACCTCCAACGGCAGCCCCTATTCTTGAGAAAACAGCGCAAAAATATAACGCACTTTCCTCATTTTCTTTAGATTTTATGGTTAACATAGAAGAAACCGGCAAAAAAGTCGAAAATTTTAAAGGAGTTTTGTTAGTTAAAAAGGACAAATACTTTCTTACCTTTGATGATCAGATTATTGCCAATGATGGAAAAACGATGTGGGTTTATCAGGAAAGCGCCAACGAAGTCGCTCTTTTTGAAGCGGAAGACGATGATTTTTCGATGTTTCATCCTACTAAAATGCTTAACAACTGGGAGAAAGAGTACACTGCAAAGTTTATTCGGGAAGAGGAATTGCAAAAAAAACAGGTATTTGTAATAGATTTAACGCCTAAGAAAAAAATGCCATTTTATAAAATTCGGCTATTTATTGATAAAACAACCTCTCATATTCAACAAATTATGATGTATGAGCCGGAAGGGGCGACGGTTACTTATACCATTACGAAATTTACGCCGAATGTGGCGGTTTCGGAGGGGAAATTTAGTTTTAATAAGGAGGATTTCCCGGGGGTGGAGGTGGTGGATATGCGGTAGTTTTCATTTTGTATTTTATTTCAAAAATTGCATAAATTCGCTGAATCGCAAAATCTTTTCGCTGCTTATTTTATTAAAAAGCAGATGCTCAAAATCATGTTTTTTAATATTCAAATCTGTAACTTTCAATAATTCGGCTACTTTTTCTTGTAATCAGAGTATTTAATAAAACGAACGATAAAAATTTACGAAAATCAAGACACCGAAAATACACAGATTATACAGATATTGATAATTTTTTTTTTTTCGTTCGCATATAACTCAAAATTTCCCCTTATTTTGCCCCAACTAAATAAATATGAAAAACTCCCTCCTTCTTTTTGGATTCACCTTAATCCTGCTCCTCTTTTTCTCTTCCTGTAACTATACCAAACACCTGCCCAAAAACGAATATGTTCTCGTAAAAAATACCGTTAAAGTTGAGGAAATTAAAGGTGCCAAATTCGATGACTTGATTGATTTGGTGCGCCCTATTCCCAATAAAAAGTTTATGGGAATGTTCCCGATAAGAGTGTCGCTGTGGGCAAATCATCAACCCAGGTTTGATTCAATTTCAGGAAAGACGAGAGATTCAAAATTTAACCAATGGTTACGAAGAGTAGGAGAGGAACCGGTGCTGTTAGATACAAGCGATATGCAACGTTCTATCACACAGATAAATTTGGCGATGTTTCAGCGCGGCTACTTTGATGCGGCTACACGGACGGAAGTGCAATTTTTGAGAAGACAAAAAGCAAGAGTAAACTATTTCGTTATGCCCAATCAACCCTACTATATTAGAAGCATTGATTACGAAATTGAGATTCCCGAATACAGACGTATTGTGATTACGGATACGACAAACTCGCTAGTAAAAAAAGGAACGAAATACAATGAATCAGAGCTCGTTGCGGAAAGAAACCGCATTACGAGCAAAATTAAAGACCAGGGCTTTTTTCATGCGGCTCCTACTATGGTTACTTTTTTGGTAGATACTAATGATGCATTTGCGCATTTGAATGCCCAATACCAACCTACTGTGGCGCTTACCATTAGAATATCTTTAGATGGCGTGAATGATGAAGCTGTAATGTTGAAACATGGAAACCGGTACAGATTTAATAATGTGCTCATTTACACCAATTATGATTTGCAGTTTGACGGTAGTTTGCGCTTAGATACCATTCCGTTTTTAGATTTTAGAAATAAAACGGATTCAACACTGTATGAATTTGTTACATTGAAAAAACTGAAGAGAGGAACGAATAGAGAGGTATTGGTAAAAGATTTTAAAAGTCGTACGATTGCCGGCGCAATATGGATGAAAAGAGGAGATTTATTTACACAAACCGCTTACGACAGAACTGCCAGAAAGTTGCGAAGCCTGAATAATAATTTCACAACGATCAATATCACTTATAATGAAGACGAAACGCTTTGGGATAGTATTGGTAAAATGGGTACATTAAATACGACAGTGCGCCTTACGCGAGCTAAACAACATGGTGTGGAAGCTGATTTTGACCTTCGAACCGACAGAACCGGTTTGTCGTTAGCCTACACCAACAGAAATATTTTCAGAGGAGCTGAGTTTTTCAAAATCGGCGCTTTCGGAAATGTTTATTACTACAGATGGCTAAACTCGCTCATCACAAAAAAAGAGATGCCCGTTTTGGCGGTTTACGGAGAAGTGGGAGGCGAAGTTTTGTTTAGATTTCCAAGATTGCTGATGTTGCAGAAACATCAAAATATCAACTTCTGGGGTTATTCTACAGAAATTAAATTTACAGCGAGTTACACACAGTTTCTTTCTCGTATAAATTTGCAAGCTGCCTATATTTACAATTGGAGCCCAATCCGTAATCTTACGCATTCCGTTTCACCGGTTGATGTGGCTACTATTGATAGCCGCGCTAATCGGGATACTGCCGCTATTGACCGCTATCCTATAAGTTACCAACGAAAATTCGGCAAGTTTTTTCTTCCTTCTGCAAGATATGCGCTCACATATTGGCTGCCGGGAAAAAGAGATCACAGTTTTAGAGTCAATTTCTCTTTTGAAAGCGCAGGGGTGCTGCTTTATGGCATCAATTCGATAGTGGATAATAATAATTTGTGGACTGTTTTTAATGGTTTTAAATACGGAATTTATGGAAAGTTTGATTTGAATCTTGCTTATACTAAAATCATTAACAACAATAACGCTTTTGCTACCCGCTTTGTGCTCGGTATGGCGATGCCGTTCAGAAGAGACGCGGTAATTCCCTTTGAGAGAAGCTTTTTTGTGGGAGGGGCTAACAGTATGCGCGGCTGGACATTCAGGCAGTTGGGGCCAGGAGGATATTATTCGGGAAATTTATTTGTAGAGCGTGTGGGCGATATGAGATTGGAATTGAATCTGGAATACAGAGGTACTATTTATAAAGCGTTTAAATTCGGCGTGTTCTCAGATATAGGAAATGTTTGGCTCTTATCGAAATATGAAGATATGCCGAACGCCGAATTTAATTTCAGCACGTTTTATAAACAGATTGCCGTTTGTGTGGGCGCGGGATTGCGCTTAGATTTTAGCTTCTTTATTATCCGGTTAGATTACGGAATTCCCATTTACAACCCGTCTATGCCCGTTGGAAACTACTGGATTAATAAAAGTTGGACAGACCCAGACCTCAATCTCAACTGGAGCGCCGCACAAGGAATACAATTTGGAATCGGATATGCTTTCTAAATCACAGTTTTTAATGTTGCTAAGGGAGCAGATGCTTCATGAGCCGACTGTTGGTCAGAATATTGCCATGATAAAAATGACTGATTTTTTGTATATTAGAGATCCGAAACAACTTTTTATTTTGAAGGGATATGCCGGCACCGGAAAAACAACGTTAATCAGCGCTTTAGTAAGAGTGTTCGGAGGTTTAAAAAAAAGAACCGTTTTGTTGGCGCCTACCGGAAGAGCCGCTAAGGTTTTTGCCTCCTATTCCGGTGAAAAAGCTTACACCATTCATAAACACATTTACAAAATAACTCATAAAGAAGGATTTGTGAAAGTGAAACGAAAAATGAATGAAAGTAAAAATACGTTGTATATTGTAGATGAAGCTTCTATGATTTCTTGTGAAAGTAGCTCCGGAGAACTGTTCGGCACACGAGAACTGCTTACCGATTTGATGGAGTATGTTTTTGAAGGAGAAAATAATAAATTGCTTTTTATTGGAGACGACGCGCAACTTCCGCCCGTGCAAAGCGCAGAATCTCCTGCGTTGGATTTAGATTTTTTATCAACTAATTTTGATGTTGCCGTAAGCACTTGCGAAATGACCGATGTGGTGCGCCAAGCCAACGATTCCGGAATTTTGTATAATGCCACGCTACTAAGGAAAATGCTGAGTAAGAACAAATTTAAGTTGCCTCTATTTTCACTATCTTCTTTTAATGATATTCAGCGAATAGGAAGTCAGGAGTTAGAAGATGAACTGAACCGGTTGTATGCACATTATGATACGGAAGATATTGTAATTGTAACACGCTCTAATAAACGCGCTTACATTTTTAATAACGAAATAAGAAACCGGATTTTTTACCGCGAAAACAAATTAGCAACCGGAGATTTTTTAATGGCAGTAAAAAACAACTACTATTGGATGGATGAGCTTTCGGAAGTAGGATTTATTGCCAATGGAGATTTGATAGAAGTCATGTCTATTACCAAAAGGCAGGAACTGTATGGCTTTCATTTCATGGATATTCAGGCGCGGTTGTGCGATTATCCAAACTATCCTAACGTAGATTTTAAGATTATTTTAGAAAGTTTAGACTCGGAAGGCGCTTCCATGACGAGTGAGCAAATGAAACAACTCTATCATGAGGTAGCAAAAGATTATGAAGATATTGCCAACAAACGCGCCCGTTTTTTGAAAATAAAAGAGAATCCTTTTTTAAATGCAGTTCAGGTAAAATACTCGTATTCATTAACCTGCCATAAGACCCAGGGCGGACAATGGAAAGTAGTTTTGATAGACATCGGCTATTTTGATGAAAACAAGATGGATAAGGAGTTTGTGAGATGGTTGTACACGGCGGTTACGCGCGCTACGGAGCAGGTTTATTTGGTGAATTTTGATGATCGGTTTTTTTTAAAATCGTAGAGACGTTGCACCCAACGTCTCTACGATTTATTTTTGGTATAGTTTTTGCAAAAGCACGTATGAACCTTAAAACACATACACTATGCAAAAAACAAAAACAACCACAGCCGTACTTATTTTTGTAAGTATTTTATTTGGAACCCTCTTAGCTTCTTCGGCTACTGTTAAATCATTTTCAGAAATTTATCCTGTTAGTCACACTTTTGTAGCGCTTGCAGAAAGCCCTGTACAAGCCAACCCCATTGATTTTACTTATGCTGCAGAAAAATCTGTAAACTCTGTAGTGCACGTGAAAACCAAGTCAAAAGTAATGCCTTCTCAGTCTCGTGGAGGCTACTCCGATCCTTTTTTTGATTTCTTTTTCGGAAGGCCACAACTGCCGCTGCAAGAAGAGGAAGAGCTGCAAGAGCGCCCCAGTGGCTCCGGTAGCGGCGTCATTTTATCGGCAGACGGATACATCGTTACCAACAACCATGTAGTTGAAAATGCTTCTTCCATTGAAGTAACGCTCAACGACAAACGTGCTTTCAAAGCAGAAGTAGTAGGCACTGACCCTTCTACCGACATTGCCTTGCTGAAAATTGATGCGACCGATTTAACGCCCATGTCTTTCGGAAACTCCGATAATTTGAGAGTTGGAGAGTGGGTGCTGGCAGTAGGAAATCCGTTTAATCTGACTTCTACGGTCACTGCCGGAATCGTAAGCGCTAAGGCAAGAAACATCAATATTTTAAGCGCCAACTTAAAGATCGAATCGTTTATTCAAACCGATGCTGCCGTAAACCCCGGAAACAGCGGCGGCGCCTTGGTAAACACAAGAGGAGAATTAGTAGGCATAAACACGGCAATCGCCTCACAAACAGGATCATTTTCCGGTTATTCATTTGCCGTTCCCGTTAGTATTGCCAGCAAAGTAGTCGCTGATTTAAAGGAATTTGGCGTGGTGCAACGTGCCATACTCGGCGTGCAATTGATAGATATTAACAATGAGTTTGCCAAAGAAAAGAAACTATCCACCTTGGAAGGTGTGTATATCGCCAAAGTAATGGAAAACAGTGCAGCTAAAATAGCAGGCATTAAAGAGGGAGATATAATCACCGCCATTGAAGGCATCAAAGTAAAATCAACGGCAGAGTTGCAAGAGCAGATAGGTCGCTATCGCCCGGGAGACATTATTCAAGTAACGGTGTTAAGAAATGATAAAGAGCACAAGTTTCAGGTGGAGTTGCGCAACCTCTCCGGCAACACGGGTGTTGTAAAAGCTATTGATTTAGTGCAATTAGGCGCAAAATTCCAACCCATTAACGACAGCGCAAAACGCAAATTCGGTGTTGACGGCGGCTTGGAAGTAACTTCCGTTGAGAAATCCGGACGTTTGGCAAAAGCAGGTGTGCAAAAAGGCTATATTATCTTAAAAGCGAATAAAACCATCATAAATTTGGAAGAAGACCTGGCGAAAGTGTACGAGCAGGTTAAAAGCGATAATGATGATGATAAGGTGTTGTTGTTGACTGGAATATATCCGAGTGGGCAAGTGGTTTATTATGCGGTGGATTTGAATGAGTAAAGAATTGCCGTCAGTTTTAACTGACGGAACAAATAGGGAACAAAAAAAGGCTTTAGCCAAAAATCATTATTAATTTTTGGCTAAAGCCTTTTCATTTTATCCTTTCCTTTCTATCCGTCGGCTGAAGCCGACGGCAATGAGAGCCGACGGCAGCGTTTATTGCAACAAAAGTAAGGTTTGCCTTGTTCCCCTAATTCCTAATTCCTAATTCCTAATTCTTAATTCCTAATTCTCAACCTATTCCATCGCAAAAGCAAAATACCCGTTTTTCGGCATATTTTCCAAAGATTTACACCACCTTATTTGCCCACAGCAAAACTCATTACCTTGCAGGCGTATATTAACAGTTTCAAAATCAGGAAGATGTTCAATTAGTAAGCGCGCTACTTGCTCATGGGGCATGTCGCCTAATAATTCATCTACTATAATATTGTTAAACCAGGTTTTATAAGCAAAAATGGTGTTTCCAAATTCGCATAATTGTACTTCTTTTTCATTAATAAATCGGAAAAAATCTTCATTCCAATTTATAAAACATTTTTTTTCAAGTTTTTGAGTTCTTTTTTGGTGATAGGTTTCGGGAGAGATGAAATTGAGAGGAGATAACGGAATAGATTCATCAGCAAGAAGTTTTTCTTTGTAGTACCAGAAATGATCTCGGTGGAAGAACTCTTCAAATCCTAATTTCCGGTAGTAGTCTGCTAAATATGGCTTGGCGGGGTGCAGGAAAATACCGGCTATGTTTTCGTTGCAGGCATCATTGTAAATGGTGGATAGGAGGGATTGCATGATGCCTTGGTTTTGGTGTTGCGGGTGGGTGGCGCAGGCGTAGAGGTACTTTAACTTCCCTTCCCCACAATGACGAGGGAGGGCCAGAGTAGCAGGCAATGCAAATGCCATTGACACAATTTTACTGTTTCTTTCACAAACATAGCAAGTTGTGATGCCAAAATGTGTAATAAAACGGTTTATATAATCATCCGCGTCGCCGAAAACTTCTTCCCAAAGGGATTTAATTTTAAAAATATCAGCAGAATTAGCTTTTCGATAGTTCATTAAATCTATAAATTTTAAATTTAAAACATTGAATTTCACCCACTTAATCTTCCGCCAGGGGTGGAGGCCTTAAACTCAATCTTCCTCCCAAAACCTAATCGCTGTGAAGTTCTTTGGCACAGTGGCGCTGACTTTAGGAATTTCGTTAAAGGTTACTTTTTTTATCTCTAATTTTAGTTTAATTGGGTAATATTCATGCTCCAAGATTAGTGTATTGAAAAATGAGAGTTCATTTCTTTCATAAGAAAGTAACAATTCTTCCGGCAAGGTAATCGGGAAATTATTGAAAATGGCTTGAAGGGTGTAGAAATCAATATCAACGTCTATTAATTGTTCCAAAAAAGTGTAATCTCCATCGTAATAGTTTTTTTGTAGTTTGTTAATAAACAGAATATTATCTGGTGTTAGCAAAATTCTACCGGCTTCAATTCCTACGTTCAACTGCATATATAAAAAACTGTCAATTATATTCACCAAATTAAATTGACCGCTGAAAATTTGTTCATCAATTTCAATCGTTGCAGCCCCTTTGTAATGAATTGAAGCATAAGAAAATGTAGAATCTATGGTGGAGATAGAATCGGTGGTTTGTGCCATAGAGAAATGGGCGGCAAAAACCAAAATAAAAAAACAGAAGATGAGTTTAAAATATTTCATTATAAAGTTGCAAACACTTTATATAACAATCCGTTAGTGGGGCCTCGCAGTTCGGGATTTTTTCTGATTTCCTCTTCCGCGAGCGCCATTCTTTTAAAAAAACTGCTTGTCATTTGTTGCGTAGCGGGAGTTAAAATATCTATAGAAGAATAGATTCCGGTTTTTTCATGGTAGATTTCCTGCAATTCATTCCATTTTGTAATTATATTCAAATCATTAAATTTTTCTATAAGTATAGAGGATACGAGCGCAGAATTAAACGCCCATTGCCTCGTCTCTTTTACATAATTTGTAATGGCATTATTTCCACCGCGTAAGACTAAATTCGGATTTGGAAAAGTCATCTCTTTGACAACAGGATCCCAAAATCGCTTTATATTGTTTCCGCATAGCTCTGCAGCTCTGTTCATATCAAAAATCAATGCGCTGATAGTTTCGCCATAGTCATATTTTTCAAGCGTATCCACTATTGCTTTTGCAGCTGTGGGCAGTTCTATTCGATAAGCGCCGTTTTCGAAGTGATAAAATCCGTACATTTCATTAATCGTATCCACCACACAGAGTAGGTTTAAAGTAGTATCAATGGTGAGATTAATGCAATCTCTTAATGCTGTGGAAGTTTCATCATGGGTAAAAAGTTGCTCTTCAAATTCGCTGTTGTCAATACAAGAAAAAAAGATGGCGATCATGGCTAATAATGACAGATAAATATGCTTTTTCATAAAACTGAATAATTAATGCGCGAATTAACATGAATTTTTTAGAAAAATCTGTTTTTTCTTATTTTTGCCCCCCAAAACCTGTGAATTAATATGCACCCTTGTCATTTTGTGGAAACTACAGATTCTACGAATTTATTACTTAATGAAATTGCAGAAGATGCTAAAAAAACCGTCACTTTTTTGCCGGATTTTTTATGCGTGGCTACCAATTTTCAAACGGCAGGAAAAGGACAAGGCAGCAAAATCTGGCAGAGCGAAAAGGGGAAGAATATTTTAGCAAGTTTTTACTTTCAACCTTTAATTTTGCCTCCTCAACAAATTTATTTCAATTATTTTTTTGCGTTAACCATTCGAAAAGTTATATCGTTGTATGCTAACAATGTAAAAATAAAAAAGCCTAACGATATTTATGTTGGAGATGAAAAAATTGCCGGCATTTTAATAGAGCATCACATTCAGGGAGAAAAATTGAACTACTCTATTGCCGGTATAGGAATAAACGTCAATCAGATACAATTTGATGAGGCGCTTACGAATCCTACTTCGTTGAAATTGCTTACCGGAAGAGAATTTAACAGAGAAACTATTTTAGAAGAGATTGTACAGGTAGGAGAGGAGTATTATAATAAATTGCAAAACAGTGCATTCACGGAATTAGAAACAGAATATGAATTGTATGTCAAGTATGTTAAAATCGAAGAAAAACCTGATTAAGGATTACTGTACCATTATCATCGGCACGTTTATTATGGCAGTGGGCATTGTGGTGTTTATAGCTCCTCTAAAATTGGCGCCCGGCGGCGTTTACGGAGTTGCCATTATTATGCACCATTTAGTTGGATGGCGTATAGGTTTAACGGGTATTGCTTTGGAAATCCCTCTTTTGTTGCTGGGTATCTGGTTGCTGGATGCAAAATTTGGTGCCAAAACCATTGTGGGTATTATTTCATTAGCCGGTTTTATTTCATTATTGGAGTTTGTTTATGGATACGATCCGCTCATTGCTTTGCCCGGTAATCCTGCTATTGCCGACCCAACCGCCAATTTCATCATCGCTCTTTTTGGCGGAGTAATTGTGGGCGTAGGGTTGGGGCTTGTTTTTAGGATGCGCGCTACTTCCGGCGGCACCGACATTGTGGCGATGATAATCGCAAAATATTTCAAACATATTCCGCTGGGCACCCTGCTTATAATTGTGGATTCGGTGGTTGTGCTGCTGGCTTTGGTGGTTTTTGAAAGCTGGACAATTCCGCTCTATTCATGGCTTGTGATTTATGTAACCGGTTTTACAATTGATAAGATTATTTCGGGTTTCAACAGGCGAAAAGCGCTATTTATCATCTCTAATCATCATGAAAAAATTAAAGATTTGATTATTAAAGAAATGGATCGAGGAGGAACTTTCTTCAAAGGATCCGGCATGTTCCACGAGGCAGAAAAGAAGATCATTTTTACCACTATTACCAAAAAAGAGTTGCCCGGGCTTTTGTATCGTGTTCATGAAATAGATGCCGATGCGTTTATCTCTATATTGGACGCTACGGATGTGCTGGGGGAAGGGTTTAATTCGTTGCGGGAACGGGCGTTGAGGTAATTATCTCACTTACCCGCTGTTTGCTCAACCCCACTTTTTCAGCCACTACCATCATATCGCTGGTCGTTGGCTCGCCGCTGTTGTTTACAGTTGTGGTGTGAAATCCATTAAAACCGCTGCTCGGCAACAGGTCGTAGGCAGGAGCCAATTTCCATTCATTACCAATCAGTTGGAACGAAAAGTTTTTTGCATGGTCGTCACGGTTTTTGATGGCAACGTTAAATACCATCAGCCTGAAAAGTGCGTAAACTTCTTCCATATCTTTGGTTAGGATATGGCATAATTTCAGTAAGTCCAAATAATCGAGGCACGGTAAACGATAATCGGCATTTAATAATCCTGCTGCGCTTACGGTGTGAATTTTCCCCTCAGGCGTTCGGTCAAATCGCTCTACCGCAAAATATTTCCCTTCAAGCAGTTGGGTTTCCGGCATTATAATACCGCACTTTTTTGCTAACAGCGCGTGTTCATATTCTATTTGTCCGATATTTTCGGGGTCGTTGTTTGCACGAAATTTAACGAGCCACTCTTTCCCGTCAATATTCACAAATACTTTTGGGCGAATACCGCCCGCCGATCCGCCATATTGGTATAATTTATCTAATGATTCTCCTTGATAATCAGTGGTTAGGATTTTTTGAGTTTCGGAAGCGAGATGGTCAAAATCAAGGATTTCGTTTGCCGGAAATATACTGTAATCGGGGCGGTATTCCAATGCTCCCCGTCCGCAACTGCCCACTAACGCCAGCCTTTGAAGCAGGGTGAGTTTGGCGGGGTCAATATCTTTGCTTTTCAGGTACCTGTCAAGAATGAGGCTGCCCCAGCCATCGGGCAAACTGTCGGCAAATACGCCAAACCCTCCGGTAAAAGGAGTACGTTTTGCAACAAATACTTCGTTTTTAAGCGGAAGATGAAACGGTGAAACAGACGTTCCCAATTCGAGCCATGCAGAGTCGTATTCAAATGCGCAAAGCGCATCGGGAGTTAAAGCAATACGCCCTATTTTGACGCCATTCATCCAAACTTCAATTACATTTACTCTATTCATTTCTTGTTCCTCGCTTTCTTTTCTTTATCTCTTTTATTTTTAACAATTCATCTAAACTTTGGTATGATTTTTTAACAAACAATTCGGTGAAGCCGTCCAGCTCATCCAAAGCAATGGCACACAGTACAAGATTTCGAAGTGTAATTTCACCTGTTTGTTCAAACTTGCGATAGGCGTCGTATCCCATGCCGGCGCGTTTAACAAAAGCCTTTTG
>Ga0123356_10001900_pt1 | contig 22659 bp, 21 predicted proteins | sample TergutEmb28metaG_2_FD_92546 | JGI IMG/M metagenome (GOLD analysis project Ga0123356, IMG submission 92546) | Embiratermes neotenicus P3 segment gut microbial communities from Petit-Saut dam, French Guiana - Emb289 P3 | ecosystem: Host-associated > Arthropoda: Insects > Digestive system > Gut ...
CCGCCCCGCTCCCTCCACACCCCCGCCCCCCGATCACCAACTGGGGAGTGGTTTCGTTCAAAAAGCCCCCACCAAATTCAACGAGACCACTCCCCAGTCGGGAAGGAGCCGCGCCTCCGGCGCTGCGTCAGTGGGCTTTTAGGAGGAAGGGGCGGGAGTCGGCGGGGCGGGCTAGGGCCTTGGTGGGGGCCGAGGGGCGGAAGGTCGCGGTGACAGGGAAGATGCCCTTCTTGCGCAGCTTGGGGAGGCGGACCTTGATGTGGCCGTACTTCGAGGCGGTGACCTTCTTGAAAAGCTTCTTCTTCCCAACTCGGACGATCAGCTTGCCAACCGGCTGCTTGGTGCCGTGGACGGTCACCGTGATCCGGGCATGGGGACGAGACTTGCGCGCCACCTTCTTCTTCGAGACCGCGACCTTGACCTTGGGGACAGCCTTGGCGACCGAGCGGGTCCACTCCGACTTCGCCTTGCCCACCAACCCACCGACCTGCGCGCGCACCCTGACCTGGAGGCGAGTACCGACATCGTCCTGGGTGAGGGTGTAGGTCACGCCGGTGGCCCCGGGAATCGCCTCACCCCGACGAAGCCACTGGTAGGAGAAGGTCGCGCCGGGGAGACTCCATTCCCCGGGCGTGGCAGACAGCTGAAAGCCGTACCGCGCCACACCATTGATCGTCGGGAGCAGGACCGCCTCGAGGGTCGGACCCGACGCCCCCACCTCGTCCTCTGTCGCCGACGCGGACACAGCCACTCCCGGAACAGCCAGGCCCATGGTCACGGCCTACACCGCACCGCGCAGCCAACGTGAGCTGCACCACTGCGACGCTGGAACCTGATCTGCCACCACAAACCTCCTCGGAAACACCGGGGGACAAAAGGGCGCACTTGCATGGGGTTGCCCTCCGTCGGATTCTAAGTCCCGGACTCGCAATCACGGTGGAGGACGCCCGGCGCTTCCAGCATGAGCGGCGAGCCGACGCCCCGGGACTACAGCGACACGCCGAGCAGAGCGCTGATGGCATCAACGACGAGCCGGGCGGATGAGCCGTCGGTATCGCCCTCACCTAGGAATCCATCCACGGCAGCCAGGGCCGAAGGGGCATCAAGGTCGAGCGCAAGTGCTCTCCGCATGCGCTCGACCACGAGGTACGCCCGGGGACTCTCTTCCTTTGCCGCGGCGATTTCTCCGGCACCCCGCGCCGCACCGCCTGACACCTGACCGTCCGGCCCCCCACCACCCGACACCCGACCACCCGACACCCCACGCGCCTCGTGGCCCAACCCCTCCCGCCATCGCGCCAGCCGAGCCTGGGCAGCAAGGAGCAGGTCGTCGCTCCAGTCCCGGTCCGCCCGGTAGTGCTCGGACAGCAGCGCGAGCCGGATTGCCGCGGGCTCAACTCCCGAGTCGATGAGTCCGCGCACCAACACGAGGTTCCCCAAGGACTTCGACATCTTCTCGCCGCCCAGACTGATGAGCCCGGCGTGGACCTGCGCCCCCACCACGTCCGCACCACCCCTCGTCCCCGCGAGACACCTCATGTGCGAGGTCGACATCTCGTGGTGGGGAAAGAGTAGGTCCGCTCCCCCACCTTGCACATCCACCGGCACTCCGCAGCAACCATGGACGATGACGGCGCATTCGATGTGCCAGCCCGGTCGCCCGGGTCCCAAGGGGCTTTGCCAGGACGGCTCGCCCGGTCGGGCAGCGCGCCACAGGAGGGGGTCGAGTGAGTCCCGCTTTCCCGGCCGGTCGGGGTCCCCACCACGCTCGGCAAAGAGCGAGAGCATCACGCCCCGATCAAACCCCGCCACCTCACCAAAGCGCGGGTCACAGGACAGATCCGCGTACACATCCCCCTCGCAGCACCCCACACCACCCACACCCGCGCCAACCTCACCACATCCCGCACCACGAGCCGAATCCGCATCCGCCTCCCCACCCACACCCCGCGCGCCCACACCAACCTCACCACATCCCGCGCCACGAGCCGAATCCGCATCCCCCGCCCGACCCACACCCCGCGCGCCCACCCCACCCACACCCCGCCCACCCGCACCAACCCCACCAACCCGAGGACCGTCATCGTGCGCCGCGAGAGGGACGCGATACGCCTGCCCGGCCTCTTCCATGGTGGCGACGGCGCGGACGATGGCGGGGATTTGCTCTTCGACGCCGCGGTACCAGGTCGGCGGTACGACAGACAGCGCCTCCATGTCGCGGCGGTAGAGCTCGATCTGCGAGGCCGCAAGCTCGCGCCAGTCCTGCCCTGTGGACGCGGCCCGCTCGAGCAGCGGGTCGTCGACCTCCGTGACGCACTGGGCGTACCGCACGACGCGGCCCGCATCAAGCCAAGCGCGCACCAACAGGTCAAACGCAATGTACGTCGCCGCGTGTCCTAGGTGCGTGGCATCGTATGGCGTGATGCCGCAGACGAAGAGCGTTGCGTCATCGTGCGCAGGACGAGCGGAAGGAACGTAGGAGGAGGTGACGGTATCCCAGACCACAGGAATAGTGCCCTGACCAGGCAAGGAAGGAAGGTCGGGACAGTGCCAGGAGCGCATGGGCGGCGGGCCTAGCCCACGACGGAGGCAGCGACCGCGGCGACATCGGCGACGTCGGCAACGGGAGAGAGCACGCGGAGCACAAGCAGGACAAGGATGACCAGGCCCAACGCCACCCGGTAGTAGACAAACACTTGATAGGAGGCCACCGAGACCAACTTGAGGAAACCGATGACCACGAGGTATCCGACGACAAACGCGACGATCGTGGCGACGAGAGTCGGCCCGAAGCCAGGGAACGTCGCGGTCTTGTCGCCGACCGCGCGGACAAGTTCATAGAGGCCAGAGCCGAAAATGGCGGGCATCGCCAGGAGGAAGGCGTAGCGGGCGGCGGCCTCGCGCGTGTATCCCATGAGCATGCCGGCCGTGATGGTTCCACCGGAGCGGGAGACACCGGGGATGAGGGCGAGCGCCTGGGCAAAGCCGTAGATGATGCCGTCGCGCACGCCGAGATCCGTCAGCGACTTGCGCTGGCGGCCCACCTTGTCGGCAAGGCCGAGCAGGAGGCCAAAGCCGATGAGCGAGGCAGCGACCAGGTACAAGCTGCGAACCCGCGTCTCGATCGTGTCGGTGAAGACCAGTCCAAGGATCACGACGGGAAGGGTGCCGATGATGATGAGCCAGCCCATGCCGCCGTCGGGGTTGGGGTCGGACTTCGCGACGCCTCGCCACCATCCGCGGGCGATGCGGACCACCTCGCGGCGGAAGTAGAGCAGGACAGCGAGCCCCGTGCCGATTTGGATGATCGCGGTGAAGGCAGCGCCGGGGTCGGCAGCCGGCCCCCACAGCTCCCCCATGATCCGCAGGTGCGCGGAGGAGGAGATCGGGAGGAACTCGGTCAGCCCCTGCACAAGACCGAATACCATCGCCTGCCACAGACTCACCCCGGCAATCTACCCGACATCCGCGCCAAAGCATCCTAGGGTCGTCGGCGTGGACTATCGCGCCGCCGGGCGGACCGGCTTGCAGGTTTCCAGCCTAGGACTGGGGACGATGACGTGGGGTCGGGACACCGAGGACCACGACGCCACCGAGCAGCTCGCCGACTTCGCCGAGGCCGGAGGGACCTTGGTCGACACGGCAGCGTCCTACGGTGATGGTGCCTCAGAGGAGCTGCTGGGACGGTTGCTGGGCGAGGTTGCCGACCGTGATGACCTGGTCATCGCTACCAAGTCAGGGGTGCGGCTGCGCGCCGGGGCCTCGCGGGCTGATGCCTCGCGTGGGAACCTCCTAGCAGCGCTCGACGGTTCGTTGACGCGACTGAACACCGACTACGTCGACCTGTGGATGGTCCAAACCCCCGACCCGGCGACCCCTCTGGATGAAACCCTCGACGCCTTGACCCGGGCGGTTGACGCCGGCAAGGCCCGGTATGTCGGCCTGTCCAACCATCCCGGTTGGGCCTGTGCCTACGCTGCGGCCCAACTCAAGAGTTCCGGGGTCGAGCTAGCGGCCGTCGAGATGGAGTACTCACTGCTCCAGCGAGGAATTGAGCGGGAGGTGATCCCCGCCGCCTTGACGCTCGGGTTCGGAGTCCTCGGCTGGTCACCCCTGGGACGCGGAGTGTTGACCGGCAAGTATCGGCATTCGATCCCCGCCGATTCGCGGGCGGCCTCGGCTCACCTGAGAGGGTTCGTCGAGCCCTTCCTCAACGCCTGGGCGGGAGCTGTCGTGGAAGCAGTCGCCGCCGCGGCCGAAGGACTTGGCTGCCAACCCCAAGACGTCGCTCTCGCCTGGGCGAAGAACCAGGTGGGGGTGAGTTCCGCCATCGTCGGAGCCCGGACGGCCGCACAGCTACGGGCGGCGCTGGCCAAGCGCGACTTGGTGTTGCCTCAGGAGATTCTGCTCGCGCTTGACGAGGTTTCAGCGACCGCGAAGGGGTATCCGGAGGTGTTGGCCCCTTAGAAACCGTCGCCGTCTTCGTCCTCGTCGTCGCCGTCCATGTCGTCGTCGAGGTCGTCCTCGTCGTAGTCGTCTTCGTCCTCGCCGTCGTCGTAGACGATGAAGGGGGTGTCGATCCCCGTCGCCTCGTAGAGGGCTTCATCGTAGGTTTCGAAGGCGTCAATGAGCGTGGCGTAGGCGGCGGTGAAGCCCTGATTCTCCTCACCGCGGCCGCTTGTGGCGGCGGCAAAGTGCGACTCGAGGGCAGCGATGAATCGGTCGAGGGCTGGGCGAGGTTCGACGATCATGTTTTTACGGTAGCGCGGATTGGACGAAAAAGACAGACCTGCGGCGGTCATTGTGCCGCCACACCCCTCAGCAGGTGGCGAGGAAGTCGGCCAGGACGCGCGTCCCGAACCCCAGCGCGTCGAGGGGAACACGCTCGTCAACGCCGTGGAACATCGCGGTGAAGTCGAGGTTTGCCGGCAGTTTGAGCGGCACGAACCCGTAGCAGGTGATGCCCAGTTGGCTGAGTGACTTCGCGTCCGTCCCCGCGCAGAGCATGTAGGGAAGGACGATGGCGTCCGGATCCTCACGCAGGAGCGCGGCGGTCATCGCGTCCACGAGCGGGTGGGCCAGCGGGGAGGCGACTCCCCAATCCTGGTGGATGGGGTCGACCTCGAGGCGCGGGCCGACGAGGCGGTCCACCACGGCCCGGACCTCCGCCTCGGTCTCCGGCATGAAGCGAATGTCGACCTGCGCGCTCGCAGTTCCGGGGACCACGTTGACCTTGTCCCCCGCGCTGAGCACCGTCGGGTTGACCGTCGTTGCCAAGGTGGGCGCAGCGAAGCGTGACGTCGGCCCCAGCACGTCGAGCAGCGCATCAAGCGATTCCCGGTCCTGCGCATACGGCAGTCCTGTGAGATCCGCCACTCCCTGAAGCAGCGCTGCCGTCGTCGGCGTCAGGTGCAGGGGCCATTCGTACGCCTTGAGTCGGCTCAGGGCCTCCACCAGGTGGGCGACCGCGTTGTCGGGGTTGACCGCCGACCCGTGCCCTGCCGTGCCCCGCGCCAGGAGCCGCAGCCACATCAACCCCTTCTCGGCTGTTTGCAGCAGGTAGGCCCGCTGCCCGTTGATGACGGTCGAGAACCCTCCCACCTCACCGATTGCCTCTTTCGCCCCGCCCAACAGCCCAGGATGGTGGTCCACAATCCAATGTGCCCCAAGCTTCCCGCCCGCCTCCTCATCGGCGAAAAACGCGATGATGAGGTCGCGGGCCGGCTTCCACCCCGAACGACGCATGTCCCGCAGGATCGCGATCACCATCGCGTCCATATCCTTCATGTCGACCGCGCCGCGCCCCCAGATGCAGCCATCGAGCACCTCGCCGGACCACGGCCCCACCTGCCAGTCCTTCTCCACCGCGCCGACCACGTCGAGATGCCCGTGGACAATGAGCGGGTCTCGCTGCGAATCCTCACCCTCAACCCTGAGGATCACCGTGCCGCGCTTGGGCCTTGACTCCAGGTAGATCGGCTCGTAGCCGACCTCGGTGAGCAGCGCCATGACATGCTCGGCCGCTTCCCGCTCACCGGTCGAGCCGTCATCGCCCGTGTTGATCGTCTCGATCCGAATGAGCTCAGCGCAGATCCGCGCCGCCTCCTGCTCCACAGGTGAGAGCGCGCCATCGTTCGCACGGCGCACGATGACGTCACTCACCCTGGTCGTTCTCGGCGTCTGCCAGGCCCAGCGTGGGATCGAGGCGACCCACCGGGTTGTCGGTCCACGCCTCGGAGGTGATCGCGGCGTCGGAGGGGATCATCGTTGCCATCCAGCAGTCGAAGGCGCGCCCCCGGCGCACAATCTCCGAGCGGACCGTCCCGTTCAGCGAGAACCCTGCCCGCTGCACGAGAGCCCGCGAGGACCAGTTCCCCACGAAGATCCTCACGATGACCCGACGCATCCCCATCCCGCCCGGATCCAGAGCATGCCGCGTCGCCAGCCGTACCGCCGCCGTGCCCAACCCCCGCCCCCGACAGTCGGGAGCCAGCAGGTACCCAAGGTCGGCCGACCCCTCACCGTCGAGCCGCAGGCCCACCGATCCTGCGAGGTAGGGCCCGTCGGGCGTCATCTCACGGATTCCCCACGCCCGGTGGACATCCTGTTCCCACCACTGCGGAGCCTGGTTCAAGACGAACTCCGCCGCGTCCGAGCGCCGGTAGGGAGAGGGAAGCAGGGTCCACCGCTGGATGTCCGGGTCCTGGCAGTACTCGTAGACCCTTTCGATGTCCTCGGCGGTCAAGGGGTCCAGATCAAAGCCCCGACCGTGGAGCGTGTATGGGCGCACTGACCCAGCCTAACGGCGAGGTGCCTATCCCCGCAGCCGCCAAGCTCGCGCCCACGCGACAATCCCCGCCGCCGCCGCCTCAATCTCGTCGAGAGCCTGGATGAAGTCGGGGCGCGTCCCCCACCACGGATCATCGATGTCGAGTCGCGGCGAGGGGACTTGCCCCGCGAACGCGGGATCGAACTCGCGAACCATCCGGATCTCGATTGCTGCCCCTGAGCGCGCCGCCAGGCGTTCGAGCGAACGGAAGTGTCCGTGGGTCATCGCTAGGACAAGATCGCGCTCCGCCAGGTCGCCGGCCGTTACGAGGCGTGCACCATGCTCGGGCACCTCATAGTCTCGCTCCTCCAGGGCGTCGCGAGCCCGCAGGTCGATGGGGTGACCAGCCTCTTCATCGCTGGTTCCGGCGGATTCGACAATGGCCGGAACTCCTGCGCGCGCCAGGGCCCGCGCGAACACCACCTGTCCCATCGGGGAGCGGCAGATGTTTCCGGTGCACACCACCATGATCCGAGGGAGGCGCACCTCGCTCTGGCGGGTCTTGCGCATGGCATGGGGCACGGCTACGCCGCGTCCCATTTCGTCACGGTGTCCTGGCACCACGCCGCTACCCTATCTCTGGCCTGCGGTGGTTTGGGCAGCGCTGATCTGCTGGTCTCGGGTGATCGTTGCCGCGACCGCATCGCGCAGAGCCGCGGCCATCCCCCGTTCTTCGAGCACTCCCAGCCCTGCGATCGTCGTCCCGCCCGGCGAGCAGACCTGGTCAATCAGCTCCCACGGGTGCGCCTTTCCCTCAGCGACGAGCGCCGCCGACCCCCGCACCGCCTGCGCTGCCACCGCCAGGGCCTGCGCTTTTGGCATTCCCTGGGCCACGGCCGCCCGCGCCAGGGCGTCTATGTACAAGAAGGTCCACGCCGGGGAAGACCCCGCGATCGCAGTGAACGGCCGAAACATCGTCTCCGGAATCACCACCGCCTCGCCGACCGCCTCGAACAGCCCCACCACCTGCGCCACCTGCGCCGCGCTCGCCGCCTTGTTCCCCGCGATCGCCGCCATCCCGCACCTCACCGCCACATTGAGGTTCGGCATAGCCCGCACGATGGCGACATCCGGACTTAGCCATGACTCCAACACTTCCAGCGGTGTGCCTGCCGCGATGGAGACCACGAGCGGAGACGAGACGAGAACCTGATCGCGTATCTGGTCCACGACCCCGCGTAGCACCTGCGGTTTGACCGCGAGGACCACGGCGGAGCACCTCTCGACCACCTCTGTGTTCGATGCCGCAGCCTGGACGCCAACCTCGGCGACCAGGGCGTCGAGCGCTGATTGACTCACGTCGTGGACAAGGATCTCGGCAGGGGCGGCATGCCCCACAGCGACTATCCCCCGAATGATGGCGCCGGCCATGTTCCCCGCGCCGATGAACCCCCACGTCTCCCTCGGCATCCCTTGTCCCATCTCGCCTTTCCTTATGCGACCCGACAGGCCGCCATCGTCCATCGCCGCCTGGGCGGCCTTGATGGCGATAATGGTCCCATGCCTGAGGCGAGTCCGGGACAAGACAAGGTCCGTGTCGATGCGTGGCTGTGGGCGGTGCGGTTTTTCAAGACACGGTCGCAGGCGAGCGCCGCCTGCCAAGCCGGACATGTGAGGGTTCGGGGCGAGCGTGCCAAGCCGGCCACGGCCGTCAAGATTGGAGATGTGGTAAAGATCACATTCCAGGGGCGGGAGAGGATCGCCATCGTCCGCGGTTTGCTGGTCAAACGCGTGAGTGCAGCGCTGGCGTCCGACGCTTTCGAGGACCGGTCGCCCCCACCGCCTCCAAAGAAGGACCGCGAGGTGGGGCTAGGGATGGTGGGCGGGTTCGGCGTCGGCATTCGCGACCGAGGCACGGGGCGACCCACCAAGGCGGATCGGCGACGGATAGACCGGCTGCGAGGCCGCGATTCGGGGCGCTGACCAGGGTCTTTGTGGGAGGAGTCGGGCCCCGGGAGGTGGTGGAGCAGTCCACCCGCCACGTCCGGTCTCGAGCACCCACGCTAGCGGGGCGAGGTCTGACGCCGAGCCCATGCCATTTCCCGGCGTCGACTGTCGGGGGTCGGGTGGCGAATCTCGACACCACCTCCCGGGCCGCGCCCGCGCGCCTCAGCGCAGCGAGCAGGTTCCAGCGTACCGCGAAATCGGCGTCTCGTCCATCATGAATCTGACATCGTCCTGTTTTTTATGCATGGCACAGCATGACCTATTTGCCGAGGTGAGGAGACCGTCGTCCCACGCAACGCCCGTTTCGGCTCCCGGGTGGCCTGCGTCGTCATCGAGGTCTACGATTCTCGCCGTGAGTTGTGTCCGAAGCCTCATCATCCTGCGGCATGCCCGCGCGGAAGCTCACGATCCACCGCGGGACATGACCCGCCGACTGTGCGAAGAGGGCAGGTGGCAGGCCGAGTCGGTTGGTGGCGATCTCGCGCGGTTGGGCTGGTCTCCCCAGCTCGCTCTCGTCTCATCGGCGGCCCGCACCCGCGAAACCTGGGAGATCGTCGCCCGCGCCGGAGGTTTCGACGCGCCCGCGGTCTTTTCCGAGGACCTTTACAGCGGTTGGGTTCCCCAGATGGTTGAGGCGCTCCAATCCACGGACGATGACGTCACTCACCTCCTCCTCATTGGTCACGAGCCCGCGGTGTCCGCCACAGCAGCCTGGCTTGCGGGACCCGGTTCCGATGAGGCGACGCTCTCGCGCGTCCGCAACGGCCTGCCGACCGCCGGCCGCGCCGTCCTGTCCTACTCAGGCTCATGGTCCGACATCCGCGCCGCCCAAGCCCAAATAACAGGCTTCGCCAAACCGCGCCTGTAGCCCGCCCAGCGCACCCCCGCCCCCGGCGCCGAGTGCGAGGAAACCGACAATTGGGAACGGTGTCAGGGGCTGGTTGTTGTCGGATTCCTCGCACTCAGCGCTTGGGGGTTGGGTGGGGAGGGGTTAGGTAGGTGGTGTGGGTGTTGGTGGCGGTGTTTAGGGCTCGGCGGGGGATTTTTCGGGCTCGGGCGGAGTCGAAGGGGGTGATGGTGACGGTGGGAGGGTGATCAGGAGGGAGCTTGGCGGCGGCCCAGGGGGTGGGAGCGGTCCAGGTCCCGACGGCGCGGCCGTTCACGACGACCGTGGGGCGGAAGACGGCGTAGCCACCGGCAATGACAAGCGGCTCATCCTTCTTGTCAATCTGAGGGGTTCGGTCGAGGTAGCCCAAGATGTGCTCGTCGTAGGCGGGAAGAAGACGCAAACCGCGCCACGCGCCATCGTCCATCGGGGTGTCGAGAAGGGTCGCGAGGGCGGGGGTGATCCACCAGGTCTGACCAGACTCGCCGGGGATCGTGAGGAGGCGGTCGCCAGCGTCGGCCAGGCCCCGGCGGGCGCGGCCCAGGCCCAGTTCGGTCCAGCGGGCGAAATCGCGATCAGTGACAGGGCCGTGACCTGCGACGTAGCGGGTGGCGAGCTCCGCCCAGGCCTCGTCGAGGGTGAGGGCGCGGGGAGCGGGGATCCATTCGTCGGCGAGGGCGCAGGCGTGATCGCGGCCGACGATGGGGCCAAAGACAACGGTGTTTGTCCGCACCAGGTACTTGGTGAAGCGGTAGTGGAGGCGGCGGGGGACCTCCAGGCCGCGGGCCGCCATCGTGCGATAGAGATCCTGGCGGGGTAGGGGGTTGCCGGCGAGGAGTTCGATGGCGAGGTCGCGACGACGGTGGAGTTCGGGCAGGGGGAACTCGAGGAGTTCGTGGAAGCGTTGAAGGTCGCTGGCGAGGCGGTCGGGAGGTTTGAGGGCGTTCATCCAGGCGGCGTCGCGGGCGGGGAGCACGTGGAGGGTGCCGCGCATGGGCCAGGTGCGGACGAGCTGGCCTTCGTTGAAGGCGCTGATCACGGTGGCGGCCGAGGTGCCGGAGCGAAGGCCCAGGGCCCACAGGCATTGGGGCAGGTCTTGGCCCTGGATTGCGCCGAAGTGCTCGGCGACCTGTTGAGGGGTATCGGCGAGGGGCTCGGACAGGCCCAGGGAGTGCATTCGCAAAGGAAGCACCATCGCGTCGGCAAGCACGGGGACAGCGTAGTGGGTGGGTTAGGTGAGGAGGGCGCGGGTGACGGTGTCGGCTAGGAGGCGGCCGCGGAGGGTGAGGCGGATTCGGTTTTGCGCGAGAGCCGGGGCGTCGATGAGGCCGTCAGTTGCAAGGGCGGAGAGGGTGGAGTCGTGGGGTGGGGGGAGGGGGAGGCCTTCGGCGAGGCGGATTCGGGTCATGATGTGTTCGGTGGCTCGCGCTTGGGCGTCGAGGGTGTCGTGGCCCTCGCGGGGGAGGTTACCGGCTTCGACTTGTGCCCCGTACTCCCGGGGGTGGCGGAGGTTCCACCAGCGCTCATGGCCGATGGCCGAGTGGGCGCCCGCGCCGATGCCCCACCACTGGCCGCCACGCCAGTATCCGAGGTTGTGGCGGCATTCGGAGCCGGGTGTCGCCCAGTTGGAGATCTCGTACCAGGGGAGGCCTGCTGAGGTGAGGACTTGGTCGGCGAGTTCGTACTTGGCGGCGAGGTCGTCATCGTCCACGGGGGGAAGGTCGCCGCGGGCGATTTGGCGAGCCATGGGGGTGGCGGGCTCCAGGGTGAGGGCGTAGCAGGAGATGTGGCGAACACCGCAGGCCAGGGCGGCATCGAGCGAGAGGCACCATTCCGCCATCGTCTCTCGCGGGGTGCCGTAGATGAGGTCTAAGGAGGTGTCGAGGCCTGCGGCCTGGGCCCAGGCGATGACGTCGGGGACGCGCTCGGGGGTGTGGCTGCGGTCGAGGCGCGCGAGCACGGACGGAGAGGCGGATTGCATCCCAACCGACAGGCGCGTGACACCGCCTTCGGCAAGGGCAGCGATGTCTCGCTCGGTGACCGAGTCGGGGTTCGCCTCGACGGTGACCTCGGCGTCCGGGGCGAGACCCCAGCTGCGGCGGATCGCGTCGAGGATGCTGACCAGGGGTTTTGGGCCTAGGAGCGTCGGTGTGCCGCCGCCGAAGTAGACCGTGTCGGCGGGGGGAAGGGCTGGTTGCGCAGGGGCAGGGGGTGTCGAAGCGCGCGTCGCGGGGAGGGGGGTAGGGGTGGGGAGGGTGAGCGCTTCAACGTGCGCGGCAGCGGCGAGTTCGATCTCGCGCATGGCGAGCGTGGCGTAGGTCTCGGGCTGGAGGCCTGCCGGGCGGGCGGCAACGGCACCTCCGTCGGGTCCCCACGAGGCCCTCTCCCCCACTGCGTAGGTGACAAAGTCGCAATATCCGCATCGGCGCGCGCAGAAAGGAATGTGGACGTAGACCCCGAAGGGGCTCACTTCGCCCCGTCCTCCGAGGTCTGAAGCGCGGCGATGAACGCCTCTTGCGGCACCTCGACGCGTCCAACCATTTTCATCCGCTTCTTGCCTTCTTTTTGCCGCTCGAGCAGCTTGCGCTTTCGCGTGATGTCCCCGCCGTAGCACTTGGCCAAGACATCCTTGCGTAGCGCTCGAATGTTTTCCCGAGCTATTACCCGTGTGCCGATCGCTGCCTGAATGGGCACCTCGAACTGCTGGCGCGGAATTAGCTTGCGGAGCTTGTTGACAATCGTCACTCCGTAGGAATAGGCCTTGTCCTTGTGGACGATGGCGGAGAACGCGTCGACCTGTTCGCCCTGGAGGAGAATATCCACCTTGACCAGCTCGGCTGCCACTTCTCCCTTCGGCTCATAGTCGAGAGAAGCGTAGCCGCGAGTGCGCGACTTGAGCTGGTCGAAGAAGTCGTAGACAATCTCGGCGAGAGGGAGAGTGTAGTGCATTTCTACCCGCTCCGGCGAGAGATAGTCCATCCCGTGGAGGGTTCCTCGCCGCCCTTGGCATAGCTCCATGATCGAGCCAATGTACTCCGACGGGGCGAGAATAGTGGCCCGAACCACGGGCTCTCGCACCTCCTCAACCTTCCCGTCGGGGTACTCAGAGGGGTTCGTCACCGTCACGACGGTTCGGTCCTCCATCGTCACCTCATAAACGACATTCGGCGCCGTCGAGATGAGATCAAGCCCAAACTCGCGCTCTAGCCGCTCGCGAATGATCTCCAGGTGGAGAAGCCCAAGGAAACCACAGCGGAAACCAAACCCCAGCGCGGCTGAGGTCTCGGGCTCATAGGAGAGTGCGGCATCGTTCAGCTTGAGCTTGTCGAGAGCGTCACGCAACGCCGGGTAGTCCGTCCCATCAATGGGGTAGAGCCCGGAGAACACCATGGGCTTGGGGTCGCGGTAGCCGGCCAGCGGCTCGGTCGCCCCCTTGACCTGGGACGTTACCGTGTCACCGACCCGCGACTGCCGCACATCCTTCACACCCGTCATGAGGAATCCGACCTCGCCCACCCCCAGCCCGTCGGTCGAGGTGGGCTCAGGATCGATGACTCCGATGTCGAGCAGCTCATGGGCCGTGCGCGTCGAGACCATGAGGATGCGTTCGCGCGGGCTCAGCTGCCCGTCCACCACGCGCACGTAGGTGACAACCCCGCGATACGAGTCATAGACCGAGTCGAAAATCAGCGCCCGCGCAGGCCCGCTCGCGTTCCCCTGCGGCGGCTTCACCCGTTGGACGATGACGTCGAGCAGCTCCGCGACTCCCTCGCCAGTCTTTCCCGAGACATGGAGGATGTCGGCCGGGTCGGAGCCAATGAGGTGGGCGACCTCCTCGGCGTACTTCTCCGGCTGGGCGGCGGGAAGGTCGATCTTGTTCAACACGGGAATGATGTCGAGATCGCTGTCAAGCGCCATGTAGAGGTTCGCAAGGGTCTGCGCCTCGATCCCCTGAGCTGCATCGACGAGCAGAACCGCCCCTTCGCAGGCGGCCAGTGACCGGGACACCTCGTAGGAGAAGTCGACGTGCCCGGGCGTGTCGATCATGTTCAGGGCGTAGGGGGTGTCGCCGACCTGCCAGCCCATGCGCACAGCCTGGGATTTGATCGTGATGCCGCGCTCACGCTCGATGTCCATGCGGTCGAGGTACTGATCGCGCATGTCGCGCTCCTCGACTGCCCCTGTGATTTGGAGCATCCGGTCGGCAAGGGTGGATTTGCCGTGGTCAATGTGCGCAATGATGCAGAAGTTGCGGATGAGCTCCGGAGCCGTGGCCGCGGGCCGGATCCGCTCGGCGGCGTCAGGCGAGGGAATGGGCACGGCCTAGACCCTACTTGGTCTACCGCGCGCGCTCACGCTTCGGCGACCTGGCGCACCACAGCCGGGATGGGAGTCTGCCCATCCCACAGGATGTCACCGGTCTTTGGACTGGAGATCAGCACCGTAGGCGTCCCTTGAACCCCGAGGTCGATGGCGTCCCTCGTCACCTCCAGGGCCCTCGCCCTGAACTGGGGGTCCGTGAGGCGGGCGTTAGGGTCGACTCCCGCTTCGGCGGCCAACGCGGCGATCTCCTCATCGGTGAGACCTTCGGTCCCCTCGCGTGGCTGGTGGGTGAACAGGGCGTGCTCAAACGCCATGAACTGTCCTGGCGAGTCGGCGGCGACGGCGTAGGCAGCCCCCGCGGTCCTCGTCGAGTACTCCGTTCCCTGGGAGAACCGGTCAAGGAAGGCGATGGGGTAGACCCGAAGCGTCGCGTGGCCTTCGGCGCAGAGCTGGACGAGCGTCGCGGAGTGCTGCAGGGAGAAGCGCTGGCAGAACGGGCACATGAAGTCGAGGAAGACAGAGACCGCGACCTGAGGCTCGGCGGGAGGGACGGGCAGCGCCGCTCCGTTGCCGTCGACAGAAATCCCTTTGAGTTGCATGCTCTTCCCCGATCTGTCAGGCACTATGCCGACGCCGGGCGCGCCGTCACCTGCCCGCCTCCCCAGGCTATCGGCCCCCCACCTCCCCCGTCCGAACGACAGGCCGCAACCACCGCATTCCGGACTACGGCTCCGTGCTGGGCGGTACACCTCAGGGCGTTGGCGTGATGAGGCGCAGGTCGTCGAAGCGCCGGAAGTCGCGGTCAAAGGTGGCCACGCTCGCACCGAGTTGCAGGGCGATGGCGGAGATGTAGGCGTCGGTGACCAGGTCACCTCGCGCCTGCGCCGCGACGCACAGGTCGAGTAGCGGAGCAACTCCCCCCCTGAGGCCAGCCACAGAACGGTAGGACGGCTTCTTTTCCACGCCACGGACGAAGGCTGCCGCGTTCGCGATCGTGGTGGGGCTTCGAAAGATGCGGGGGTTGGTCGCGATCCGCACGAAGCCGACCCACACCAGATCGGGAACGACAACGGTCTGCGTCGCGTCGGTCAGCGCGCGTTGCAGCCAGGCTGCGCTTGCTTGGTGATGCGGGTGGTCAACCATGTGGGCAGCCACCAGCACGTTCACGTCTACAACGACCATCGGGCCATGTCCTCGTCGTCAAGAATCGCGAACAGGTCTGCCGACGATGACGGATCGATGCCAGGACGTAGACCACCACTCTTGAACGTGGGCAGGGGCGTGTCGTCCGCCGACGGAGTTGGAGCCACAAGGTGGGCACGAAGGGACTCCTCGATGAGGACACCCAAAGTCTGGTGTCTCAGGGTGGCGAGGTCCTTCGCAGTGGACAAAAGACCGGAGTCAATAGCCACAGTTGTTCGCGTGGTGCTCATGACATCAAGAATAGCGCATCACATGCATCACCTGTGCGAAGGTCTCAGTCCTCTGGTGGCAAGCGTGCGAAGCCGAGGTCAACAGCCGGTCGGATTCCGCTGACTCGGCGCGGTGGGGTAGAATCGCGGGTTGGCACTGACCCTAGGGGGCGCGCAGGACCTGCCGTCCGCCGGTGCCCCTCGCTCCAACCGACGAGACGTCAGAGAGACCGCACGTGGCAAACATCAAGTCGCAGATCAAGAGGATCCGGACGAACGAGAAGGCGCGCCTTCGCAACAAAGCAGTCAAGTCCGAGCTGAAGACCTACGTCCGCCGGGTCCGCGAGGCGATCGCCGCAGGGGACAAGGACACCGCCACGACCGAGTTGCGCGCCGCATCACGCAAGCTCGACAAAGCCGTCTCCAAGGGTGTCATTCACAAGAACCAGGCCGCGAACCGCAAGTCGAAGCTGGCCAAGCAGGTGAACGCGCTCTAACGGTTCGCCGCGCGAGAGACCGCGACGATCGCCTTGTCCAGGGCGTAGCGGGGGTCGCGAACCGCCCCTTTGACTCCAGCATCGGCCTCGGCGACCGCCCGAATTGCTGCCCCCAGACGCTCAGCATCCCATCGGGGAACTTCTTTTCGGGCCTGTGTCACAGCATAGGGAGCCAGGCCCAAATCCTTGACCGGGTCCAAGCCGCGCCTCGATGCCCCCCCGACCTTGGCGATGGCGCGCAGTTTCGAGCCGATCGCCGCCACGATGGCGACCGGGGTCACGCCGATCGCCAGGGCGTGGCGGGCCAGAGAGAGGGCGCGCCCGGTCCGGCCGGTGAGGGCGGCGTCAGCGATCTCGAACACCGTGGTCTCTACCCGGCCTCCGTAGTAGCGTTTGACCTGGTCAGCGGTGATACGTCCGGTCGTATCGGCGACGAGCTGGGAGCAGGCGGAGGCGAGTTCCCGCAGGTCGCCCCCCACCGACGACAGCAGAAGTCGCAGACCTTCGGGCTCGATCGTGCGCTCGGCGCGCCGAAACTCGCCGACGGCGAACTGGTGCTTGTCGGCATCGCGGGTGATCGCGGCGCAGCTCACCTCTGGGTGTCCCGCCTTGCGGATCGTGTCCAGGACCTTTTTGCCCCGCACCCCTCCCCCGTGCCGGAACACGACGACCGCCGACGGGGCCGGATCCGCCACGTAGGCCACGGCGTCGGCCGTGAAATCCTCGCCCGCCTCGGCCACGCGGTCCACGACCACGACCGCCTGTTCGGCGAACAGAGACGGGCTCGCCGCGAGCGCCAAGCCGCCAGGTTGGTAGGTCGGGCCTGCATCGACGCTCAGCACCGCCACCTCGGGGTCCTGGGCCCGCACCGCGCGGGTGATGGTCTCCACGGCCCGATCGGCAAGGAGGTCCTCGGGCCCGCTGATGAGAACCACAGGAGCTGGTTCGGCCCAATCCCACTGGACGGCAGTGCTGCGCGGCGGCATGGGTCAAGGATGCCACTTCCCGGGGACACGCGCGTAGACTGCCGAGCTGTGAAGTCGCCCGCCATCGTGCACCCGCCACTACCACGGCGGACGATGGCGGCCCTCACCTCGAGGCGCCGATGATCAAGTACCTGGGATCGAAACGTCGGCTCGTGCCCGCTCTCGGAGAACTCGCCGCTGCGCTCGGGGCGCGCACCGCAGTAGACCTGTTCACGGGCACAACCCGGGTAGCCCAGGAGTTCAAGCGACGAGGGCTGTCGGTCATCGCCTCGGACATCGCCTCCTACTCAGGGGTGCTCAGCGACTGCTACATCGCGACAGATCGCGACGCCCTCAACCCCGGCGAGCTTGCCACAGCGATCAGCGAACTCACCGCTTTGCCGGGAAGGCGGGGATACGTCACCACGACGTTCTGCGAGGAATCGCGGTTCTTCCACCCCAAGAACGGGGCTCGCATCGACGCGATGAGAGATGCGATTGAGGAGAGGTATCGGGGCTCAGCCCTGTACCCGGTCCTCCTTACGGCTCTCATGCTCGCCGCCGACAAAGTGGACTCGACGACCGGCGTCCAGATGGCGTTTCTCAAGCAGTGGGCGCCGCGGGCCCTGAAGGACTTGGTCTTGGTGGCGCCGACACTGCTGCCGGGCGTAGGAACAACGGTCCTGGGCGATGCCGCCGCCGTGGTCTCGGCCCTTCCCCCCGTGGACCTGATGTACCTCGATCCCCCTTACAACCAGCATCGATACTTCACCAACTACCACATCTGGGAGACCCTGGTTCGATGGGACGCTCCCGAGCACTACGGGGTGGCCTGCAAGCGTGAGGACTGCCGCGCCGGGTCCACCAAATCTGACTTCAACGTCAAGGCGTTGATGCCAGCGGCGTTGCGTGACGTCATCGTCCGTGCTCGCGCGGAGATGCTCGTGGTGTCTTTCAGCGACGAAGGATGGATCAGCGCGGGGGAACTGGAGACCTGGCTCGGCGAGACGGGGCGGGAGGAGGTGACGCGCCTGGACTTTGACTCTCCGCGGTATGTGGGGGCGCGAATCGGGGTGTTCAATCCTTCGGGCGAGAAGGTGGGGCGTGTCTCCCACGTCAGGAACACTGAGCACCTCTTTCTTGCGGGGCCGCGCGAGGCCGTGAACCGCGCTGCCAGCGCCGTCCGTGAACGCTGCCGTCCCGACTTGCGGGGTTCCCAGGCCTTAGGAGAACACCAGGGCGAGCTGGTGCTCTAGGCTTGGTTCCCATGAACTTGACGCTGACGCATCGCCCTGCCCGTCGTGTGACACTCATGACCCGTGCCCTCGCCTTGAGTGCCGCCGCCTGCCTCGTGCTCGCCGGCTGTGTCAAGGACACTCCCAAACCGGGTCAAGAGGGCGAGGAGGGTGATCCGGTCGCCCCGGAAGAGGTGCTGGATCCCGGAACCCCCCTCGACTCCATTCCAACGGAGGTCCCGGTCCTCATGGCTGCTCCGCAGCTGGGCCCGCTCATCACGCCCGAGCCTGCGGACTATGACCCGTGGGCTGCGGCGTTGGCCTTGGTCGTCGGATCCACCGCGATCACGGTCTCGGACCTCGCCTACGGCACCGAGAACCCGTCGTGGACCGACAATCCCGGGCTCACCGCCTACAACCTTGCCTCCGGCGAGAAGCTGTGGCACGCGAACTACACCGACGACCTCGGGCTTGACCCGACGCTGGCTCCCACGCTCATGCAGACCGACGTCGTCTCGGATGAGGCGGGAACCCTAGTCGCAATGGTGTCCTACCAGGAGTGTCCGATCCCGGAGGTTGACCCCGAGGCGGTCGTTGATGGCGAAGAAGAGGACTTCCCGATGGCCGAGTGTGACGAGGAGGAGCCGATGGAGGTCGTCCTGGCCTCCCTGTCACTGGAGGACGGGAAGGTGCTTTCAACCACCCACACCCAGGGGCTCTTCCCGACCCTGGTGGTGGCCCGCGAATCCGTTGTCGTCTACTCGAATGAGGGCGACAAAATGACCGCCGTTCCGGTCGACAAGCTCGATGCCGAGCCCATCTGGGAGGTCGACACCTTCGAGGCGGATCCCGACGCAGTCATTGGAAACGCGGTGTTCACCTCGGAGGGTTGGAAGGACGTGGCGACCGGCAACCCCGCCCCCTTCGAGCTCAACCTCGACGATTTCGACGGCGTGTCCATCCTCGGGGCGGACGCTGTCGTCGCGACTGCGGGCGAAGGTAGGGACCATCAGGTGGCCATGTTCAACCCCGCCAACGGCGAGGCGGCGTGGGAGATCAAGGTTTCGCCGAGAGGAGACGACTCTGAGGGCGCTGAGGGCGACACTGCGCCCGCTGAGGGCGCTGAGGGCGACATCGAGATCGCCGAGGGCGACGAAGACGACATCGAGATCGTTGACGACTACGCCGATTCCATGGACGACTACACCGAGTCCATCTGGGCGACGGACGCAGCGATCATCATCGGTCTCGACGCTGATGAGTCCAGCAGATCCGTGGCCTTCGACCGCAAGACCGGCGACGTGCTGTGGACCTCGGAGACTATGAGCGCGGTGGCCGCGGGAGGCGGGTGGGTACTGCTCGAATGCGACCCGGCGACCGCTGGCTGCGACGAGGCTTCCTGGGCGGTCCACAACGCCCTGACCGGCGCCATCGTCCTCGAATACCGCGGAGGGCCTGATGCCTTCGCGACGGGCCTGTTCGCCGGCGACCTCCTCTACTTGTCGATCGGTGGAAAGGCTCTCGCCTTCGATCTCACCTCCTCCCCCAAGGCGGACGAGCCGTTGTGGTCCCTCGACCTCATCGGCGCTGACAGCGCCTTCAACAGCGACTTCGGCCCCTTGATCGCCCTCAACGACACCACCGCTCAGATGCAGGCGGTCGCCCCGAAGTAGGTCACAACCGTAGGCAGCGCGCGGCGCCCGACCTCGTGAGAACCACAGTGCCGCATTCATCGGTCCTCAGGATGTGCGCGCCCAAGTCACGGTATTGGACGATGGCGGACCGTGCCGGATGTCCGTAAGAGTTGCCTTGGCCTGAGCTCATGACGGCGAGGGTGGGGCCTAGGACACTGGCGAAACCCGGGTCTTGGCGCGACGATCCGTGGTGTGCGACCACGACGGCCCCTCCTTGATGTGCGAGAGTCGGCTCCGATTTCAGACGGGCGGACAGTGAACGCTGCCCGCCCTGCTCCAAGTCTCCGAGAATCCACAGTCCTAGACCATCGGGACCAAACTGGGCGTGGACGGCGAGAGAGGCATCGTTGACGGCGCTCTCCGATGGCTGGTGGGCGCAGGCGACGTCCAGGCGCGAGGGCCACACCTCTATGTCGACACCGGCGACACTCCCTGTCCACCGACCTTGGGTGCCATGCAGGGCCGCAGTCTTGGCGTGCAGGCGGGCGATGCGGCGCTCCTCAGCCGGCAGGCCACAGGAGATGGGAGTCAGGAGAAGGCCGGGTGTCCTTCCCCGCGAGGCCTCGGGAAGACCCCCGGAGTGGTCGGCGTGAAGATGGGTGAGGATCGCGGTGTCAATGCGTCGTACCCCCAGGGCACTGAGGCATCGCGCCATCGCCCCGTTGTCGGGACCGGCGTCCACGAGGATGGCCGTAGCGGGGCCCGCCCTGATTGCGACACCGGTACCCTGGCCGACGTCGCAGACGGCGGCAACCCAGTCGGAGGGCACGGCGGCCTTGTGGACCGAGCTCAGGGCGGCTGAGCCAAGGGGGGTCGCAGCGACGACCCCGACCCCCAAGACGGTGAGAACCGCGACCGCAGCCCGGCGGCCCGCCACTCGGGACCGGGCCAGGCGCACAACCCCCAAGGCAAGGAGCAATAGGAGCGCGGCGAGGAGCAGGGCACCACCAGGGTTCGATGGCCAGGAGATCGTCGCCGCGGGGAGGGTCGAGGCGGACCGCGCGACCCTGGCAATCCATGCTGCTCCGGGGCGAGCTGCCGCGAGCGCAACACCGGCGGCCTGCGGACTTACAGGTCCTAGGGCTGCGGCAATAAGCCCGGGAAGGGTGACAAACGGGACGGCTGGCGCCGCGAGGATGTTGGCGGGTAGCCCCGCGAGGCTGATCTGGGGAACGAAGAGCACGAGGATGGGAGCGCAGGCCGCCTGGGCGGCAATGGGGATCGCCGACGCCTGGGCGATCCGACGCGGAATGCCCTTGTCGATCAGTCCCTTGGCGAGGCGGGGGCCGAGAACGACAATCCCCGCTGTGGCGGCGCAGGACAGGGCGAAGCCGTAGGACCGGGCAAGCTGCGGGTCGATGACTAGAAGGAGACAGGCGGCGCAGCCAAGGGCGCCCAGGGCCGATCTCACGGAGCCCCTGGCGAGGGCTAGGAGAGTGATTGCCCCCATGACGGCCGAACGCTGAACACTGGGAGTGGGGCCGACCACGAGTGTCAACCCGATGATGGCGGCCGCCCCGGCAGCGACCTTGACCCAGCGTGGCCATCGGGCCAGGGCCCCGAGAGCTAGGACCGCTCCGACAAGGATCCCCAGGTGGGTGCCGCTGACAGCTGTCAGATGCGTGAGGGAGGATCTCTTCATCGCCTCAGCCAGCGAAGGAGGAACCTGGGAGGTGTCGCCAACGGACAGGCCGGGGATGAGTCCGGCCTCGTCGGGAGGCAGGAGGGAGGCGCGTTCAGCCAGTCGCGCCTTGAGGGAGGCGGTCTTCGCGCGCCAGCCCGACGGGGGCAGCACACGGTGGATTTGCTGGACCGTCAGTAGCGCGCGGGCTCGGTCACCGGGTTCAGCCACCTGCGCGCGAGCGGTGATGTCCAGGGTTGTCCCTGCGGGAAGCATGTGGGCAGGACTCACGTGGGGTGTGAGGTTCTCTGGGAGTTTGTCAGTCGACAGGAAGGCCAGAGCCCAGGTTGCGCGACCTGTCGTGGAGGGAGGGTTAGAAGAGTCGACGAGCCGGGCGACTCCCTCAACCAGCAGGCGCGAGCCCCCTTCCGTTCCCTGTCCTCCGATCGCCCGAGCCGCCACCCTGACGTCAAGAATCACGTCAACGGTGGCGCTGCGGTCGGCCGCCTCGGCGACCGGGCTCGCGTCAGCGAGCCCGGTCCGGACGGCAACCCCAAAGACCGCCATGGCCGCCACCCCAGTGGATAGAGCAAGTACCGCTAGAGCCCGCCAGCGACCCCGGCGGATTCGACGGGCTCCGAGGAAGCTCGCCACGCAGGTGGCTCCCAGGGCGATCCCCAATCCCGCCGCCACTCCGGCGGGCAACCCCAGCGCCACCCACGCCGCCGCCCACGCCAGGCACGCCGGCGCCGCGAGCCGCAGATCAAGGGCGGCCTTGACCGCCGCCGTTGCCTCGGGCTTCGACAGTCGGGGACGGCCCTCCCGGGCCGTCATGACACCGTCACCTGGGGACGCAGCTTCGCTAGGACGGCGGGGCCGATGCCGCTGACGCCGGACAGAGCCTCCACATCGGGGAACGGTCCGTTCTCCTCGCGGTAGTCCAGAATCCGCCCTGCCAGAACCGGACCGATCCCCGGCAGGGTCTCGAGCGTCGAGGCGTCGGCGGTGTTGATGTTTACCAGCGAGGACCCCGGCGGATCGGGTCCCGAGTTCTGCGAGCCGACCGGATCAACACCGACAAACTCCTCCCCGACACGAGGGACGTAGACCTGCTCACCGTCGTTGAGCCTCCGCGCGAGGTTGACTCGACCCACATCCGCCCCCGGAAGCACCCCGCCAGCGGATCGGACCGCGTCGTCCACCCGAGCCCCTGCCCACAGCCGAACAAGACCCGGCCGACTCACGGCCCC